>ENA-UEOR01000013-UEOR01000013.1-human-gut-metagenome-genome-assembly--contig:-NODE-13-length-76601-cov-17.009213_pt1 | contig 76601 bp, 63 predicted proteins | sample MGYA00242887_ERZ507890 | MGnify/ENA primary metagenome ERZ507890 (study PRJEB26167, sample SAMN06115431) | human gut metagenome | host: Homo sapiens | place: China:Guizhou | collected 2014-10-21...
GAAGCCGTGAGATCTCTGCCTGCTTGGTGCTGCAGGCGCAAAGCCAGCTCAAAGCCCTGTATAAAGACAACATGGACCGGTCAACGGTATCTGGACCGCAGGAAACTACGATCTGTTAACCACCATTCTCCGTGGTGAGTGGAACTACGATGGATTTGTTATGACCGACTGGTGGGCAATGTCGAACCGTGAAGGATACGAGGCAACAAGAACGACACATGCACCGATGGTATCCGCCGGAAATGATGTCTTCATGGTATGCAATGACTGCACCGATATGAGCCAGGATGATGTGAAAGAAGCACTGGAAAAAGGTGAAATCACAAGAGGTGATCTGCAGAGAAATGCCATGAATGTCCTTCACTTCATTCTTGGAACACCATGTATTTTACGTTTCCTTGACCGCATCAGCGAGGAAGAAAAAGAAGCACAGGAGCAGCAGGGAGATAACGATTTTGTTGCAGCAGACCTGGTAACGTATGAGGCAGATCCGGAAACAGGTGATGTTGTCATTGACGCTTCCGCATGGGAAAATAAAAAAGGAACAAGCGAAGTCTGCGGTGTTTCCATTCTGGCAGATAAAATGGGAACTTATGATATCGAGATGGAAATGAAAGCAGACCTCGAAGACCTGGCACAGCTTTCCGTTACAGTATATATCGACAATATTGTAAAAACCGTTATCAGCATCCGTGGAACAAAAGGCGAGTGGATCAAAGAGACCAGAGATCTTGGCTTCTTCTTTGGATCTAATCACTATCTGAAACTGTATTTCGGTGCAAACGGCATGCAGCTTGGCAAGATTCGTCTGAAATTAAGAGAAGGCATGGAAGCGCTGAGCAAACACGAGGAATAAATAAAAAAAGAAATACAGAGAAAAACCGGAACCCGGGATCTGCAAGATCAATGTTTTGTCCTCATATTTTAATGGAACAATCGGGGCAAACCAAGTATTATATGTCGTCTCGGGAACATTGTCTTTAATTACCTCGAGACAGCGGTTCCAAAGTACGGCATGATTTGATTCAATCATAGTAACTTTTAATACATTTATTAATTAAGCAAAACTTCTACGCTTGCAAAATTCGGAATCTTATTTGGAAAAAACAAATCTATTTTTTCTTGTTTATTTCATGAAAACAATAATGTGTTTACTTTCAGTGACTTATACATTTCTATAAAAACATGATGCCTCTGAAGGCTATTGCATTTTTATAAGTATCTGTATAATAGCTTTTTATATCCCTAAATTATGTAGCTTTTCTTTCATTTATCTGTTTGTACGGGAATATTATTTCGGTTTGTAGATAGACATTTGCAGAGTGATCCACATTCTTTTTACGCTCTCTCGTTATTTAGATAAAATCTATATAACGATGAAAACTTACTTATCTTTTTTACCGAATAATGAGAAGTGAACATAACGCTTCGGATGTGCTTTCAGGTCTTCAAGCAAACTGGCGGCATTCTCTGTCGTTGCGTTCAGATTATTGTATAATGACGGATCGTTGAAAAGCAACCCAAGCGTGTTGTCTTTGCTGTTCAATTTCTCTGTAAGTATTTTTACGTTAGCCAAAGTTTCGTCTATTTTTTTGAAAGTAGCTGCATAGTCTATTTCCTTTAAATTACCGCTAATGGCTATGAAGTTGTCTCCGATTGTATTAAGTTTCCCGGTGAGCTGGGGGATGTCTTTGCTCATTAGTCCTTTCATCTGTGAGCTGACTACTGCGAGGTTGGCGGTGGTAGTCTCCATTGAATGCAGGGTGGCGGGGATGCTCTTGTCTCCCAGAATATTGTTCAGGGAGATCAGGATTGAATCCAGCTTGGGCAACATTTCCTGCACTTTAGGCATGAGCTGTGCCACGCTTTCCATCATTCCGTTATTCAGTTTGCCGGGAATCGTATCTCCTACGGCATATTTTTCGCGCGGATTGTTGGCGAGAAGGATGTTCATGCGCACACCTCCCATTAACTCGGATACCAGTTCGGCGCTACTTCCTTTGGGGATACGCAGTTCCGTATCCAGTTCAACTTCGACGATCACATTTCCCGGGTTCACGTAGTCATAATAGATGTCACGTACAATACCTACGCGGACACCGTCTGCAAATACCGGACTTGATTTGGTCAGTCCGTTTACGTTTTGAAATTTGGCATAGAAATAACTGGAAGGCTGGAACATGTGTATACCTTTCAGCCAATTAATTCCATAAATCAGTACGCATAGTGCTATTATACCTGCAATACCTATTCTGACTTCTTTTGTAATGTACTTCATTTTATATTTTTATTTATTTTTTCTTTTCTTGAATTCGGCGATCGCTTCGTTGACGTTCATTTTCTCGCCGTTCCGGAAAGCGATGATAAAGGCATCCTTGAATTGTGCCGTGATGCTACGTTTCGTACGCAATACCTTATTATAGTCGGCAGAGGCACCATACGTATATTTATAGATTCCTTTTTCTTTATAATAGTCCACTCCTTTCAGTCCTTTCAACCTTTTGTCATTTTTAGTGAGAGGCTTGGAAGAGGTGAGTATCTGTATCTTAAACGTAATTTCACTGTCATTGGTTGCACTTTCTACTACAATAGGACGTTTGGGCGTTGTTTTCGCTGTTACGGCAGGCTGGGGAGAAGCTTGTGCGATTACCGGAGCATTTTTCTCCTCCTGTTCTTCGGCAGGAATAATCGTCTTGCTGACTCCTGTCAGGCGCAGTTCATGTTCTCTCTTGTAATTCAGAAAAGCACGGTAAATTCCATTCGCCATTGTATTGGCACCTGCTTCCGAGTTCAGGTAACGTTCTTCCTCGGGAGTGGAGATAAATCCTAGTTCCACCAGAATGCTGGGCATGGCACTTGCTTTTAATACAAGGAATCCGGCTTGGTGCACGCCCCGGTCCACTCGTTTGCAAGTATGTCGGAATTGTTTCTGCACCAGTGAAGCCAGATGCACGCTCTGCTCCATATATTTATCCTGCATAAATTCGAATATGATATAAGATTCTGCAGAATTCGGATTAAAACCGGCATATCTTGTTTCGTAGTCGCTTTCGTAGAGGATTACGGCATTCTCTCGTTTGGCAACTTCCAGGTTGGCTTCTGATTTGGCCAGACCCAGGGTCCAGGTAGAAGCACCTTTTGCTGTACGGTTGTTTGCCAGTGCGTTGGTGTGAATGGAGATGAAAAGATCGGCTTTCGCGTTGTTTGCGATTTCCGCCCGTCGTGCCAGAGGAATGAACACATCTTTGCTGCGCGTATAAATCAGTTTGACATCATCACAGTTCTTTTTTATCAGATTTCCTACTTTCAGGGCAACGTTCAGGTTGATATTCTTCTCTTTAGAGATTTTGCCGATAGCTCCCGGGTCGTGTCCGCCGTGTCCGGCATCAATGACTACGACGAAATCTTTCCCCCATAAACGGTTGGTGCATGAGGGCAGGAAAAGTAGCCAGAGGCAAATGCATATATATAATATGTATGGTCTATTCAGTTTCATATCTGTAATACGCTGCAAATGTAGTAGAATTTTGTAGAAAACTCATTATTTGCCATTAAGTTTTGTGTTTTTTTCGGTTTAAAGGTAGCTTTTCTCCTGAAATCTCCGTTACTTTGCACCCCGAAGTTAAAATGTACGCCGATGCTTAAGTTTTTAAAGAATTGGACATTACCTATCGCTATGTTGGTAGGCGCTGTGGGGTATCCTTTGTTCATCAGTCTATCTTTCCTGACTCCTTATCTCATATTCACGATGCTGCTGCTCACTTTTTGTAAAGTATCTCCGCATGATTTGAAACCAAAGCCACTTCATGCATGGCTGTTGTTGATCCAGATTGCGGGGGCGCTGGCTGCTTACTTGCTGCTTTATCGTTTCAATAAAATTGTGGCGGAAGGGGTCATGGTTTGCATTATCTGCCCTACGGCTACTGCTGCGGCAGTGATTACTTCCAAATTGGGAGGGAGTGCGGCGAGTCTGACTACTTACACATTGCTGGGGAATATTGGAGCAGCTATTGCCGTCCCTATTTTTTTTCCTTTGGTGGAGGTACATCCCGATGTTAGTTTTTGGGGAGCATTCTTTGTTATATTGAGTAAAGTATTTCCATTATTGATCTGTCCTTTTCTGGCTGCGTGGCTGTTGAGCAAATGTCTGCCGAAAGTGCATCAGAAGCTGTTGGGCTATCATGAACTTGCTTTCTATTTGTGGGCAGTCTCTCTGGCTATTGTTACAGCCCAAACGTTGTATTCGCTGTTGAATGACCCTGCGGACGGCTTTACCGAAATAATGATTGCAGTCGGGGCTTTGGTTGCTTGTTGTTTGCAGTTTTTCTTAGGGAAAACAATCGGCTCTGTCTATAATGACCGTATCAGTGGCGGTCAGGCATTGGGGCAGAAGAATACGATTCTGGCTATTTGGATGGCACATACCTATCTCAATCCGTTGTCTTCTGTTGCTCCGGGATCGTATGTGCTGTGGCAGAATATTATTAATTCGTGGCAACTGTGGAAGAAGAGAAAGAAGGAAATGGAATAATGATTGCAGGACATTGTAGCTCCATCGGTGAATAACTGATATTTAGGAGCTACTGTCACGATTTTCGCCGCTATTTTCCAACTGTACCGTTTCTCAAGGCAAAAAATAACTTTCATGACTCTCATCCTTTTTGCTAATATGCTGGTATCCTGATAAATAAGTATGATAGATCATTCCGAACTCCGGTATCTATCATACTTTCTTCATGAAAAATGAGCATCTGTCATTCCTGTTTTATTGCTTTTATTGCTTAATCTTTCCCAGTATTTGCCCGCACATAAATTATATGGCTGCCGCTTCCAATGGTGTCGAGTACCCCTTCTTTCACCCAACCGTTCAACTCATTCAGCGCTTTGTTCTTCAGGAGTCCCGTCAGTTGCGTATATTCCTTGCGTCGTATCATCGGACGTTCATCCAGAAATTTCTCCAACCTGCGACGACGTTCTTCCACCGGAATTTCGGCAGAATGTGCAAATCCCGACTTCGCTTTTTCTACAAATCCACGAACCTTCTTTCGGAAAGAAGATGAAGGACGAAAATTTACATTGTCGAAATAGATGGACTGCGCATGTATCTCTTTGGCATCCATTACCGGACGTGCTTTCAACTTGGCTGAAAAATATCCGAGGTCGCCCAATTGAACGTGATAACCACTGATTAAATATTCAGATATTTTATTTTCAATAGCCAGCTGAACTCCTTCGATGTCTGCCGGGGTAAAACTGGAAGCCTGGGCGATCTCTTTTACAATGCGTTGAAAGTCGATAGTCCCGTTCGATACGATGCGGGGATACAACGGCTGTTTATCTTCATCTTCTTTTGAAGACGGCTTTTTGCGAAAATCATACTTTGCGTACATCTCTTTTCTTTTATTGGTTAATGTGGGTGAAATGCCTTTCCAAAGGCGCTCTAATGCTTGTTTTGCAGTAAGATAACCTACCTCTGCTGCCTGAATAATCAGCTTGGAGCAGCTGCTTTTTTCGGGCACACATTTGTGGGCTGTACAGCCCGCGAATGTAAACTGCACAGCCCGCATACATGGGCTGTACGGCACACGTATGCGGGCTGAAGTCTTACTGCCTGCAAAGATACATTATCCCGGCTTTATTTGCAAATTTAGTAAGTATTATTTCTGTAAAATAAAGCCGTATGATGCGGCAAATAAAGATACGGAAATTTGTTTGGACGAAGTGCTTGTTGTATCTTTGTATAGTTATAGTGCAGCTTTCCCTTTTACTAGAATGAATAATAAAAAAAGATGAAAATAACATTAGTCAGAGACGATGGCAAGGTAAATACCTTACGGACGTTGAAAATAGAGCTCCTTCTGGAGCAGATGAAAACGGAAGTCAAGGCGCAACCTGTCTCCAAAATGAGGGAAGCTTTGAGATATACTCGTCCGGGAAATTCGATTGAAGGGGTGCGTAAGGTTCCCAAAGTGATTCCTGCCGCAGCTTTTGTCCGTAAAGAAGGAGTGATGACTTTGAACGAATATAACGGCGTAGTGATGATGGAAGTCAATCATCTTTCGGGAAGGACGGAAGCCGACGAGATAAAGGAATTAGTCAAAGAGTTTCCGCAAACGTTCCTCGCTTTCACAGGCTCCTCCGGTAAATCAGTCAAAATATGGGTACGGTTCACTTATCCGGACGATCGCTTGCCGGTCTCACGCGAGCAGGTAGAGCTTTTTCATGCGCATGCTTATCAGACGGCCGTGAAATATTATCAGCCGCAACTGCCTTTTGATATTGAACTGAAAGAACCGTTGCTCGAACAATATTGTCGGTTGACGTACGATCCCGAACTTTATTTCAATCCGGAAGCGATGCCCATTTATATGAAGCAGCCCGTCAGCCTTCCCTCCGAAACGGCTTTCATCAGGCGAACGCGGGAAACCGATTCTCCTTTGCAACGAATGGCGCCCGGGTATGAGAACTATGAAGCGTTGTCGGTGCTTTTCTCCGCTGCATTCAACAGGGCGCTTGAGGAACTGGACGGATATCGGGAGGGAGACGATATACAACCGTTGCTGGTGTGTCTGGCGGAGCATTGCTTCCGGGCGGGTATTCCCGAAGAAGATACTGTGCGGTGGACGAAGGCGCATTACAGGCTCCCTTCGGACGAGTTGCTGATTCGCGAAACGGTGAAAAGTGTATATCGGACTGCCAAAGGATTCGGAAAGAAGAGTAGTTTGACGGCCGAACAGCTTTTCGCCATGCAGATGGATGAATTTATGAAGCGTCGTTATGAATTCCGATACAATGCGTTGACCACGGAGGTGGAATATCGCGAACGGCATAGTTTCAACTTCTATTTTCGCCCGGTAGACAAGCGGGTATTGGCGAGTATTACGATGAACGCCATGTGTGAAGGAGTGAAAATGTGGGACAGGGATGTCATCCGTTATCTGGATTCCGACCATGTGCCTATCTATCATCCTGTGGAGGATTTCTTGTACCACTTGCCTCGCTGGGATGGTAAAGACCGGATTCTGGAACTGGCTAACCGCGTTCCCTGTGATAATCCGCACTGGGCACCGTTGTTCCGGCGATGGTTCCTGAGCATGACTGCCCATTGGATGGGGATGGATAAAAGACATGCGAACAGCACTTCGCCTTTGCTGATTGGCCCGCAGGCATACCGGAAGTCCACTTTTTGCAGAATGCTTCTTCCTCCTGCTTTACAGGCGTACTATACGGACAGCATTGATTTCAGTCGGAAGCGGGATGCGGAGTTGTATCTGAATCGCTTTTTGCTTATTAATATGGATGAATTCGACCAGATAAGTCCCACCCAGCAGGCTTTTCTGAAGCATATTCTGCAAAAACCGGTGGTGAACACGCGCCGTCCGAATGCTTCGGCGGTGGAAGAACTTCGCCGGTATGCTTCGTTCATCGCTACAAGCAATCATCGGGATTTGTTGACGGATACTTCCGGTAGCCGTCGTTTCATCGGCATTTATATGACGGGAGGCATAGATGTGTCGCGTCCCATTGATTATGAACAATTGTATGCACAGGCGTTGGAACTGCTTTATCATAACGAACGTTATTGGTTTGACTCCGAAGAAGAGGCTATCATGACGGAAAGCAATCGTGAGTTTGAACAATCACCCGCTATTGAACAGCTGTTTATGGTTTATTATCGTGGGGCGGAAGAAGAGGAGGAAGGTGAATGGCTGTTGGCTATCGACATCCTGCGACGGATTCAGAAAGCAAGTAAGATGACATTCTCTGCCAGACAGGCTTCTTATTTCGGACGTATTTTGCAACGGCTTGGGGTGAAATCCAGACGGAAAACGTATGGTACGTATTATCATGTCGTACCTTTGGAGGTAAAATAGATACTTCATTTTAATAGTATAAGTATGATAGATACCGGAGATAATAGTTATCTATCATACTTATAGCTTTAGTTATAAGGGATTTATGAAAAAGAATGAAAGTATGATACTTGTTTTTTATTCATAAAGAAGATATTTGTTTCTCATCTTCTTGTAATCCTGTAACTCCTTTTGCCAACTATTCCGGATAGTCTCTTCCGAATCGCCTCTGAGGATAGCTTTGCGTACACTATCCGTGCCCATGAGCAAGTCAAACCACCGGGCACGGGAGAAGAAAGCGGCACCTTCGCCGGATAAACGGTAGAAATGCAGGAAATAGCGGAGTGTAAATCCGTTCACATCGTCTGCGTTCCGGAGGTCTTCGCCGTAGCAGACTACATTTTTGTGCATCGGATTCTTGTCAAAACCGGGGAGAGAGCGGGGAGTGAAAGTAAAATCTCCGTATTTCTTGTTGGGTGCGCCCAATACTTGGAAAGGAAATGTCGTTCCCCGCCCTACGCTGACGCGGGTAGCCTCAAACGGGCAGAGTGACGCATACAGGCGAATGGACTGATCGTTCGGCAGGTTGGGAGAGGGCTTTATGGGAAGCGAATAGGGTTCTCCGTGTATCCAACCCGTGGCTGGAATTACTTTTAATGAACAAGGATTTTTCTTGTGGGCAATCCAGCCTTCTCCGTTAATCATTCGTGCCAGTTCGCCGATAGTGCATCCGTGGAGTACCGGGATAGGAAGCATACCGACAAAACTCCGGTAGGCCGGTTTGAGTATCGGACCCTCTACGTAGTCGCACGGATTGGGCCGGTCTAGTACAATCATTTCCTTATTGTTTTCTGCACAGGCTTCCATTACGTAGTACATTGTGCTGATATAGGTATAGAAACGTGCTCCCACATCCTGAATATCGAATAAAATAACGTCGATATCTTTCAGTTGGGCGGCAGTCGGCTTTTTGTTGTTTCCATAAAGAGAGACGATACTGACTCCGGTACGGGAGTCTTTGCCGTCTTTCACAGTCTCCCCCGCGTCTGCATTTCCACGGAAACCATGTTCGGGGGCAAATACCTTGACTACGTTGATCTGTTGTTTCAACAGAGTGTCGAGCAAATGAGTCTGCCCCGTTCCTACAACAGAGGTATGATTGACCACCATTCCGACACGTTTGCCTTGAATGAACGGCAGATATTGTTCGAAGCGTCCGGCGCCTGCGACAACTTTGCCGCTAATGCATTCAGGAAAGACTGTAACAAACAGAAAAAAAAGAATGAGGGAAGTTCTATTTCTCATGTCGGTGATTTTTTGTAATATTGCACAAAAATATTAATTTCTCATCAAGAGAACAAAAAATAGAGCACATGAATCCATACGAAATCATTGATAAGTATTATCCGGAAAATACGGAGCAGCGGCAAATCTTAGTAATACACAGTCTTTCTGTGGCCGGAAAGGCCATGAAAATACTGGATGCGCATCCCGAACTACGTTTGAACCGGAGTTTCGTGAAAGAAGCCGCCCTATTACATGATATCGGTATTTTTCAGACCAATGCGCCTACGATTCAGTGTTTCGGTTCGCATCCTTATATAGCTCACGGCTATTTGGGAGCTGAAATCTTGCGTGAAGAAGGTTTCCCGCAGCATGCACTGGTTTGCGAACGCCATACAGGGGCCGGACTATCCTTGCAGGACATTGTCGACCAGCAGCTTCCTGTACCCCATCGCGAGATGTTGCCCATAACTCTGGAAGAACAGTTAATCTGCTTTGCCGATAAATTCTTTTCTAAGACTCACCTGGACGAGGAAAAGTCGGTAGAGAAAGCCCGTCATAGTATTGCTAAATATGGTGAAGAAGGCCTAAGCCGTTTTGACAGATGGTGTTCTCTCTTTTTATAGCACTAAAAAATAATTAAATAACGAAGATTCTAACTCATAATTGGTGAAGTTTATGTACTTTTGCCACTTCAAGCGTAAACTATTAGTTAATGGCGCCATTGAAAGCAAAAATACTTATATCATCTATACTGCTGATTGTCTTACTGATGCTTCCCGATGAGGCTACGTCTCAACGTCGAAGAAGAGGAATGATTGCCCCCAATACTGCACAGAATGATTCCCTTCACGGAAATGATTCATTGAAAGCAGATACGGTTACGGTACGCATGGACTCTATCGCACCGGCTAAGAAGAAACAACCGCTCGACGCACCGGTTATTTATGAATCTAACGACTCCACAGTTTTTACTTTGGGCGGAGCCGCTACGTTGTATGGTAGCGGAAAAGTTAATTACCAGAATATAGAGTTGGCAGCGGAAGTTATTTCAATGAATCTGGATAGCAGTACGGTGCACGCCTACGGTATCAAAGACTCTTTGGGAGTGGAAAAAGGTAAACCTGTATTTAAAGAGGGAGATACCGCTTATGATACGGAAACTATCCGGTATAACTTCAAAACTAAAAAAGCGGGAATCACCGAAATCGTAACTCAACAGGGGGAAGGATACGTGACCGGAAGCAAAGCCAAGAAGGGGGCCAATGATGAAATTTTTATGGAGCATGGGCGCTATACGACTTGTGACCACCATGACCATCCTCACTTCTATATGCAGTTGACAAGGGCCAAGGTGCGTCCTAAAAAGAATGTAGTGACGGGACCCGCCTATCTGGTGGTGGAAGATGTACCTTTGCCGTTGGCTGTTCCGTTCTTTTTCTTCCCGTTCTCCAGCAGCTATTCTTCCGGTTTCATCATGCCGACTTATATGGACGACTCCAGTCGCGGTTTCGGTCTGGCAGAAGGCGGATATTATTTTGCTATCAGTGACATCATGGACCTGAAAATGACGGGAGATATCTTTACCAAAGGTTCGTGGAGACTTTCCGGATTGACCAACTATAATAAACGATATAAATACTCCGGTACGCTGCAAGCGGATTATCAGGTCACTAAGACGGGGGACAAAGGGATGCCGGATTATGCAGTTGCCAAGGACTTTAAGATTGTCTGGAATCATCGCCAGGATGCCAAGGCGAGTCCGAACAGTACTTTCTCTGCCAGTGTAAACTTCTCGACCAGTAGCTACGAACGCTCAAATATCAACAACCTTTATAATTCACAGTTGTTGACTCAGAATACCAAAACATCAAGTATCAGTTATTCACGCAGTTTCCCTGATATCGGTCTGACGCTTTCCGGAACGACCAATATCGCACAGACCATGCGTGACTCTTCCATTGCGGTGACGTTGCCCGACTTGAATATATCGTTGAGCCGTCTCTTCCCGTTCAAACGCAAGAAAGCGGCCGGGGAAGAACGCTGGTATGAAAAGATTTCTCTTAGCTATACAGGACGTCTGACAAACAGTATCCGTACGAAAGACGACCGTCTGTTCAAAGCCGGACTGAGCGAATGGGAAAATGCGATGAATCATAATATCCCTATCAGCGCTACTTTTACTCTGTTCAAATATTTGCAGGTTAATCCTTCGGTGAATTATACGGAACGTTGGTATACCCGTAAGGTAAATCAGCAATACAATGAGGAAACGCGTAGACTGGAGGCATTGCCGGGCGATACGATTAACGGTTTCTACCGGGTATCCAACTATTCGGCAAGTTTGAGTCTGAGCACCAAATTGTATGGTATGTACAAACCTCTTTTCATGAAGAAAAAGGAAATACAGATTCGTCATGTGTTTACGCCACAAGTTAGCCTGAGCGGTGCTCCGGGATTTAGCAAGTATTGGGAGGAGTATACTGATTATAATGGTGATACACAATATTATTCTCCTTTTACCGGACAGCCTTATGGCGTTCCTTCCCGTGAAGGTTCGGGAACAGTCAGTTTCTCGATTGCCAATAACTTGGAAATGAAGTATTACGACGCAAAAGAAGATACGGTCAAGAAAGTGAGCCTTATTGATGACTTGAGTGCAAATATGTCTTATAATATGGCGGCAAAGGAACGGCCGTGGAGTGATTTGAGCATAAATCTTCGTTTGAAGTTGACCAAGAGTTATACCTTTAATATGAATGCGTCATTTGCTACGTATGCTTATACTTTTGATAAAAGCGGTAATGTAGTTACCGGTAACCGGACGGAGTGGTCGTATGGTCGCTTCGGACGTTTCCAGGGATATGGTTCTTCATTTAACTATACTTTCAATAATGATACTTGGAAGAAGTGGTTCGGACCGAAAGAGGATGAAGATAAGGATAAGAAGAAACCGGAAGGTGATGATGAAGATTCGGAAGGCTCGGAGGAAGACGGAACTGTCACTAAGAAGGTCGAGAATGCGCAAGCGGACTCGGACGGTTATCAGGTATTCAAAATGCCTTGGTCTTTGAGTTTTAGTTATTCGTTCAATATCCGTGAAGATAGAACGAAGCCTATTAACCGCCACTCTATGAGATATCCTTATACATATACACATAATATCAACGCGAACGGAAACGTGAAAATATCCAATAACTGGTCGCTTTCATTCAACTCCGGTTACGACTTCCAGGCAAAGGAGATCACACAAACTTCTTGTACGATTTCCCGCGATTTGCACTGTTTCAACTTGTCCGCCAGTCTTTCACCCTTCGGACGGTGGAGATATTATAATGTTACTATCCGGGCAAATGCAAGCATTCTTCAGGATTTGAAGTATGAACAGAGAAGCCAGACGCAAAGTAATATCCAGTGGTACTAGGATAAGCGTAGAGTTGAAAGATATATAATTGCATTGTTGCAATATTATGGAAAAAGAAAATGGCTGTGCTATTCATTGGGTAATAGCGCAGCCATTTTCTTTTTCAACTCTCAACCTGTATTCAACTACCAGTTGATTTCCGTTTCTCCATGTGCCTTTAAATAATCATTTGTCCGGCTGAAATGCTTGTTGCCGAAGAAACCGTTATAGGCGGATAGGGGAGAAGGGTGTGCAGAGGTAAGCACTAAATGCTTGTTCCGGTCAATGAAAGCTCCCTTCTTTTGAGCGTACGAGCCCCATAAGATAAACACCAGGTGCTCCTTGCTTTCTGCCAGGGCACGAATAGCGGCATCGGTAAATGTCTCCCAACCGCGGTTTTGATGAGAACCGGCTTGGTGTGCACGTACAGTCAGTGTTGCGTTGAGCAGCAGTACACCTTGTTCGGCCCAGCGGGTTAAGTTTCCTGTGGTAGGAGCATCTGTTCCTATATCTGCTTTGATCTCTTTGAATATATTCACCAGTGAGGGCGGGAATTGTACTCCGTCGTTAACGGAGAAACAAAGTCCGTGTGCCTGACCCGGTCCGTGATACGGATCCTGTCCGATGATTACTACTTTTACCTTATCGAAAGGACAAAGGTTGAAAGCATTGAATATCAACCTTCCGGGAGGAAATATCTGATATTGGCTATATTCGCTTTTTACAAATTCTGTAAGTGTGCGGAAGTAGTCCTTGTCAAATTCTGGTTGCAAATGTGTTTTCCAACTTTCTTCTATCTGTACGTTCATAGCAATTATATAAGGTGTATATCAAGTTCTTCGCATTCTTTGCGCATATCTTCGGGCCAGATGCTGGCCTGTATTTCTCCGATATGTGCTTTCCGAAGGTAGAACATACACAAACGTGACTGTCCGATACCTCCACCGATAGATAACGGGAGAGTGTCATTCATCAGGCGCTTGTGGAAATAGAGTTCCAGTCTTTTTTCTTCGTGCTCCTCTTTCAACTGACGTTGCAAGGCCTCTTTGTCTACACGTATACCCATAGACGAAAGTTCGATAGAACGTTGCAGTACATCGTCCCAAAGCAACAGGTCGCCGTTTAGTCCGGGCAGGCCGTTCAAGCCGTTTGTTGTGTAGTCGTCGTAGTCCGGAGCACGGCCGTCATGTTTCTTGCCGTCGCTCAGTTTGCAGCCTATGCCGATAATGAATACGGCACCGTATTTCTGGCAGATAGCGTGCTCACGACATTTAGGTTCCAGATTCGGATAGAGTTGGCGTAACTCCTCGGAGTGGATGAAATGTAACTTTTGAGGCAGGCACGGCTTGATTTGAGGGTACATTTCGTATACCATATATTCTGTGCGAATCATGGCTGCATAAATGCGGTTAACGATTTCTTTCAGGAAGTTTACGTTTCTGTCTTCGTCGGTAATAACACGCTCCCAGTCCCATTGGTCTACATAAAGTGAATGTAGATTACCCAGTTCCTCGTCGGAGCGGATTGCGTTCATGTCGGTATAGATACCGTATCCCGGTTCAATGTGATAATCGGCTAAGGTCAGTCTTTTCCATTTAGCCAGTGAATGAACTACTTCTGCTTGTGCGTCGCCCAAATCTTTTATCGGGAAAGAAACAGGTCGTTCTATTCCATTCAAATCATCGTTGATACCCATGCCTTTCAACACAAACAGGGGGGCTGTCACACGTCGCAGGCGTAGTTCGGATGATAAGTTTAATTGGAAGAACTCTTTTATTTGCTTGATTCCCAGCTCGGTCTGTTTCAGGTCGAGAAGCGGTTTGTAGTTCTTAGGTTTTATCAAGTAACTCATAGGTTTGTTAAATGTTAATTGTCGGCAAAGATAGGAATAAAAATGATATATGTATTGAGATTTCTCTAAAAGATTGTCAAATTGATAAACTATGTGCTATAAAGCATTTCAAAATAACAGAGTGTTAACAGGTGTGGGTACCTTAATAACTATAAAAAAAGAAGAATCATTAGGAAGATGAGAAGATTTTTTATACTTTTGTCCTCGCATAAAAAGAATGGCCCCGTAGCTTAGTGAATAGAGCGTCAGATTCCGGTTCTGAAGGTCGTGCGTTTGAATCGCACCGGGGTCACATGGATATCCCTTGATAATCAGTAGATTATTGAGGGATTTTTGCATTTAGTGTTGTTGTTGAGCGCTGATAGTGTTACATATTGCATAAAAAATAAGAATTAGTTATTAAAATAAGGTAAAGCGGCAAGTTATTTCGATAATTGTATGTTCTGTAGTGAAGAAATAGTGGAATGTGAATTATAGAGAGTGGTTATTGTAAAATTCGGATAAAACGTTTTATTCGGATCATTCAATATCTATAAGTTTACGTTTGGTTATATTGATTTTGAGAAATAATTTTGTATGGCAACAGTAAAAGTAAAATTCCGTGCATCTTCCGTCGCTACGAAAGAAGGTACACTTTTCTATCAAGTGATTCATAAGCGTATAGTAAGACAAATACATACCGGATACAAATTGTTTCCTGCGGAATGGGACGCGGTACATTCGGAGGTTGTTCTGTCTTCGGTAACCAGTGAAAGTCGGAGAGATTACTTGCTTTCTTTGAAAAATTCTCTGTTGGAGGATAGTGTAAGGCTGAAGAATATTATTACCCGTCTTGAGCGTTCAGGCATTGCTTATACTTCAGATAGTTTGGTGGAACTTTATTGTGCATCCACAGAGCATAGTGGTTTCATATCCTTTACTCTTCATCTTATCAAGGAGTTAAATCAAATTGGCAAACACCGTACCGCTGAAACTTATATGACTACATTAAACAGCTTCGTACGTTTCCGGAAAGGGAAAGATGTCTTGCTGGAAGAAGTTGATTCCAGTTTGATGATGAAATATGAGAGTTATTTGAAGTCTACCGGTATTTGTCCGAATACCACCTCTTATTATATGCGGAATCTTCGGGCTATTTATAATCGTGCTGTGGAGAAGGGCTTGACGGTTCAGCGAAGTCCTTTTAAATATGTTTATACAGGGATAGATAAGACGGTCAAACGTGCTATTCCGTTAGAGGAGATTCGTCGTTTAAAGGAACTTGATCTGACAAAGAGTCCTTCTCTGGCTTATGCGAGAGATATTTTCATGTTTTCATTTTATACCCGTGGTATGTCATTCATTGATATGGCTTTTTTGAGAAAGAAAGATTTGCAGAACGGCATTCTGTCTTATCGCCGGCAGAAGACGGGGCAACAATTATTTATCAAATGGGAGAAGCCAATGCAAGAAATAATTGACAGGTATGATACTCAGGGGAGCCCTTACCTGCTACCTATTATACGAGATATGGAGGTAGACGGAAGGAAACAGTACAAGAAAACTGCCCATTTGGTGAATCAAAAACTGAAAAAACTTGGAATGCGGTTGGGGTTATCTATACCTTTAACTACGTATGTTGCCCGCCATGCCTGGGCTAGCATTGCCAAGAGTAAAAATATTTCCTTGTCTGTTATCAGTGAAGCTATGGGACACGACTCGGAGAACACTACCCGCATTTATCTCGCCTCATTGGATACTTCTTTGGTAGATAAGGCAAATAGTCTTATTCTTAAATCATTGTAGAGATAAGATAATCTACCATATAGCCATGAAACTGTAAATCGGAAATATGTATCAAAGGATATGTATGATTTGCTGTTACTTTTTTTGCACATTAAAACTTTCCTAAAGTAAGGATATAACAAAGTAAAACAGGATCCGGATACGATTTAATAGTCATTATACATCATTCTTAATTCTATAATGATATCGTGCTGGTTATTAAAGAGAAACTACAAGAAGGGATAATATTGATATAAACTAAATTTGTTTAGCAAAATATAGTTCTCTCTATAAGATAAATAACAGGGTGTAAGTTTTAATTTAACAACTTAGATATCAGATAATTACAATCATTGTATAATTAATGATAATTAAACATTTGTTAAGTAAATCCTTCTCTAGAAGAAGCAATTACCCAAAATTACATCTGTTTTATGCTGTTATTTCCAATAAATTACGTACCTTTGTGCCCGTTAGTATTTCTCTTATAGAGAGAAATAAGAAGTAAGGTTGTAAATAGACCTTGAATGCATCTTGTATGGTGAAGATGAAACAGTCTGATAATAACGGGGAGGAATCTCTTATTTTTGTAGAATTTGGTTGTAACTGCTTGATATATAGTTCTATATATGATCGGGCAGGACTAGGATAATTGTCTTGAGGTTTTATGGCGCTTCTGAAGAATGAACAACGGATGCATTGGTATGTAATGCGTGACCTCAAACGTCCCAATGCTAAATTGCCTGCTTATAAACAGCTCAGTGATGAACATCTAGAAGTATTTACTCCTATGCAATGGCGGTTAAAGTTGAAAAATGGCAAACGAATCCGTGAAGAAGTACCGTTTATGCAGGACCTGCTTTTTATCCACGATACAAGAGAAGTTCTAGATCTGTTTGTTCGTAAAATACCGACCCTTCAATATCGTTACCAGAAAGGTGGCGGTTATTGTCAGCCTATGATGGTTGCCGATTTGGATATGGAGCGTTTTATACGTGCTGTCCGAGGTTCGGAAAATCCTAAATATTATTTACCTGAAGAGATAAGCGATACAATGTATGGTCGTATGATCCGTATTATTGGAGGTCCTTTTGAAGGTTATGAAGGCCGTCTGCTTACTACCCGTGGCTCTAAAGTCAAACGTCTTCTTGTCGAACTGCCTAATTTCTTTTCGGTGGGTGTAGAAGTAAATCCTGATTTGATAGAAATAATATAATTATGTACGATTATATACTATTATTCTAGTTGTTTATAATCAGCGTTGTAAGAATATATGATAATTAATTGGGGGATTTAAATTATGAAACACGCATTTGACCGTTTTATTCATTATTTACAGAAAAACTACTTTAGCTATTGGGTTGTATTGGGAATCGATACATTCATAGCTTTACTGTGTACTTGGGTGTCATTTATTGGCATTCATTATATTACGGAAACTTCCAAAGAAATAGTTTCACTTTTCCATATCTTGGCGGTTTCAGTTATATCGAGTGTTTTGGGGGCTACTCTATTTCATACTTATCGTAATACGATTCGTTTTTCTCAGTTGAAGGAATTATGGAGGTTGGCGGGAAGTGTGCTTATAAAAGCTGTCTGCATAGCCATTGTCATTTGGTTTCTCCTGCCACAGACGGGATTACATAACAGTCAGAAAATAATTTTTGTACTGTTTGACGCTATGCTTACTTTTATTGTTATGGTTGGGTTTCGTATACAGTTGATTATTGTTTATGAATTCTTGCTGAATGTATTGAATAAAAAGAATATGCGTATTCTGATTTATGGCATTGATGATAAGAGTGTGGCATTGAAAGTCCGGTTACTGAACAGTTCTCATTATAAAGTTGTAGGCTTTTGTATTTACGGAACAGGTAATTCTATTCGACGTGTGGCTGATCTTCCTGTTTATTCTTTTAAAGATGAAGAGTGCTTCAATAAACTGATTCATAAGAAATGTATCGGAGGCATCTTGTTTGCCCGCTATGAGAATACCCGTGAAGAGGAAGGACGTTTGCTTCAATATTGTAAAAGAAACGGGTTGAAAACACTGATAGCTCCGAGTATTAGTGAGGCTGACGAAAACGGAAGTTTCCACCAGTGGGTACGTCCTATCAAGATTGAGGATTTGCTGGGCCGCTCAGAAATTCATATTAATATGGAGGAGGTGATGACTGAGTTTTGTGGCAAGGTTGTGTTGGTGACAGGAGCTGCCGGTAGTATTGGTAGCGAGCTTTGCCGGCAATTGGCTCAGATGAATATCAAGAAACTGATCATGTTTGACTCTGCCGAGTCACCTCTGCATAATGTCCGTCTGGAATTTGAGAAGAATTATCCCGGTCTTGATTTTGTTCCTGTCATTGGAGATGTCCGCGTGAAAGAGCGTCTTCGTATGGTGTTCGATATCTATCACCCTCAGGTAATCTTCCATGCTGCTGCTTATAAGCATGTTCCGTTAATGGAGGAAAATCCCTGTGAAGCTGTGCTGGTCAATGTGGTCGGTTCGCGTCAGGTTGCTGATATGGCTGTAGAATACGGAGCTGAGAAAATGATCATGGTTTCTACCGATAAGGCGGTGAATCCGACCAATGTAATGGGCTGCTCGAAACGTTTGGCAGAAATCTATGTACAGAGTCTGGGATGTGCTATTCGTGAGGGAAAAGTGAAAGGTCATACCAAATTTATCACTACCCGCTTTGGAAATGTCTTGGGTAGTAACGGCTCTGTAATTCCCCGTTTTAAGGAACAAATCGAGAATGGTGGTCCTGTCACAGTGACTCATCCCGATATCATCCGTTTCTTTATGACTATTCCCGAAGCTTGTCGCCTGGTAATGGAGGCCGCTACTATGGGTGAGGGCAATGAGATTTTTGTCTTTGAGATGGGCAAGGCTGTGAAGATTGTTGACTTGGCTACCCGTATGATCGAACTTGCCGGTTATCGTCCGGGTGAAGATATTGAAATAGAGTTTACGGGATTACGTCCGGGTGAGAAACTTTATGAGGAAGTCCTGAGTGATAAGGAGAATACGATTCCTACTGAAAATAAGAAAATTATGATAGCTAAGGTACGTCATTATGAATATGCTGATATTCTTGACACTTATGCGGAGTTTGAGAAGTTGTCGCGTACAGTAAAGATCATGGATACAGTGAGGTTGATGAAGAAAGTAGTACCGGAGTTTAAATCCAAAAATTCACCGCGGTTTGAGGTTCTGGATAAATAATTAGAATAATCTATAACACTAACATAAATCAACAATGGATATGAAAGATTTAAAGATTGCTGTTGCAGGTACCGGATATGTTGGTCTTAGTATAGCAACACTTTTGTCGCAGCATCACCAGGTGACGGCAGTCGATGTGATTCCCGAGAAAGTAGATATGCTTAATCGTAAACAATCACCTATTCAGGATGAGTATATAGAGAAGTATTTGTCCGAAAAGGCATTGAATCTAACTGCTACGCTTGACGGTGCTAAAGCATACAGTGATGCGGATTTTGTAGTCATAGCAGCTCCTACTAATTATGATCCGGTGAAGAACTATTTTGATACTCATCATATAGAAGATGTCATAGATCTTGTTTTAAGTGTCAATCCTGATGCTGTGATGGTAATCAAGTCTACTATTCCTGTAGGATATTGTCGGGGACTTTATTTGAAATATGCCCGTAAAGGAGTAAAGAAGTTTAATTTGCTTTTTTCTCCGGAGTTTCTTCGTGAGAGTATGGCTCTTTATGATAATTTATATCCAAGTCGTATTATTGTTGGTTATCCAAAATTAATAGAGAGCGAACAATTTAAAGAGGAAAATGAAGCAATCAAGGCTGTTGCGGATATTCCTGCCCTAGAGAAGTCTGCACGTACTTTTGCCGCATTGCTTCAGGAAGGAGCAATTAAGGAAGATATTCCTACCCTTTTTATGGGTTTGAAGGAGGCGGAAGCTGTTAAACTGTTTGCTAATACCTATCTTGCTTTACGTGTCAGCTATTTTAATGAACTTGATACTTATGCGGAGATGAAGGGGCTAGATTCTCAGTCTATAATACAGGGTGTTGGTTTGGATCCTCGTATTGGCACACATTATAATAATCCTAGTTTTGGTTATGGTGGTTATTGTTTGCCGAAAGACACGAAACAACTATTGGCCAACTATCAGGATGTACCCCAAAACATGATGAGCGCTATTGTAGAGAGTAATCGCACAAGAAAAGATTTCATAGCTGATCAGGTTTTGTCTAAAGCTGGTTATTACACTGCGTCCAGTCAATGGGATGTTCACAAAGAACAAAATATAGTGATCGGTGTATATCGTCTGACCATGAAGTCAAATTCAGATAATTTCCGTCAAAGTGCCATTCAGGGGATTATGAAGCGTATTAAGGCGAAAGGTGCAGAGGTTATTATTTACGAACCAACATTGCAAGACGATGAATCATTCTTTGGTTCAAAAGTAGTAAATAACCTGACTAAGTTCAAGGAGATCAGTCGGGCCATCATCGCTAACCGTTACGACGCATGCCTTGACGATGTGAAGGATAAGGTATATACTCGTGACATTTTCCAAAGGGATTAATTTTATGGTAACATACAACGTCAGTCTGGAGAATAAAGTGGTTTTAGTGACCGGTGCAGCCGGTTTTATTGGAGCCAATCTGGTGAAACGTTTGCTGGCTGAGTTTGACAGCATAAAGGTCATCGGTATTGATAGTATAACCGAATACTATGATGTACGTTTAAAGTATGAACGCTTGGAGGAGTTGTCGGTTTATGGTGACAGATTTGTTTTCATAAAAGACAATATTGCCAAGAAAGAAATCGTAGAGTCAGCCTTCACTAATTACCGTCCGCAAGTAGTGGTGAACCTTGCAGCACAAGCTGGTGTACGCTATAGTATCACTAACCCTGATGCCTATATTGAAAGTAATCTTATTGGTTTTTATAACATTCTAGAGGCTTGTCGTCATTATGGTGTGGAGCACTTAGTATATGCTTCTTCAAGCAGTGTATATGGAAGCAATAAGAAAGTGCCTTATAGCACTGATGATAAGGTAGACAATCCTGTATCACTTTACGCTGCTACTAAAAAAAGCAATGAGTTAATGGCTCATGCATACAGTAAGCTCTACAATATACCAAGTACTGGTTTGCGATTTTTCACTGTCTATGGTCCCTGTGGACGTCCCGATATGGCTTACTTTAGTTTTACTAACAAACTGTTGAAGGGCGAGACCATTCAGGTTTTCAATTATGGTAATTGTAAACGTGATTTCACCTATGTGGATGACATTGTAGAGGGCGTTGTCCGTATCATGCAGCATGCTCCTGAAAAGAAAAATGGTGATGATGGATTGCCAATTCCTCCTTATAAAGTATATAATATCGGCAATAATTCTCCAGAAAATCTTTTAGACTTTGTAACAATCCTTCAGGATGAACTTATTCGTGCAGGTGTGCTCCCCAACGACTATGACTTTGAATCCCACAAAGAACTAGTACCGATGCAACCCGGAGATGTACCTGTGACATATGCTGATACGACTCCTTTGGAACAAGATTTTGGATTTAAACCGTCAACATCACTACGTGTGGGATTGAGAAAGTTTGCAGAGTGGTATGCTAAGTATTATGGTACATTTAAATACCAACTATAAATCGATAATATAAAAATAAAAAGATAAAATCATTATGAGCATTTTTGCAGGTAAAACCCTTATGATTACTGGTGGAACGGGCTCCTTCGGTAATGCAGTGCTGAATCGTTTCCTTCGTACCGATATCGGTGAAATCCGTATTTTTTCACGAGATGAGAAGAAGCAGGATGATATGCGCCATGAATATCAGGTAAAGTATCCTGATGTGGCACATAAAATTAAGTTCTTTATTGGCGACGTACGTAATTTGCAGTCATGTAAGAACGCAATGCCTGGTGTTGACTATATCTTTCATGCTGCGGCTTTGAAACAGGTTCCAAGTTGTGAGTTCTTTCCGATGGAAGCGGTGAAAACCAATGTAATCGGTACTGATAACGTTTTGACAGCTGCTATCGAGGCTGGCGTTGGTGCTGTAATTTGTCTTTCAACAGATAAGGCTGCCTATCCTATCAATGCTATGGGTATCACGAAAGCTGTTGAGGAGAAGATTGCTGTAGCTAAGAGCCGCTACTCAGGTAAAACCAAGATTTGCTGTACGCGTTATGGCAATGTGATGTGTTCTCGTGGTTCTGTAATTCCTCTGTGGATAGAGCAAATTCGCAGTGGCAACCCTGTCACTTTGACTGAGCCTACGATGACGCGCTTTATCATGTCGTTGGAAGAGGCGGTAGACCTTGTACTTTTCGCTTTCGAGCATGGGCAGAACGGTGACATCCTCGTACAGAAAGCTCCGGCTTGCACCATCCAGACTCAGGCGGAGGCCGTTTGTGAACTCTTTGGTGGCAAGAAAGAGGACATCAAGATTATCGGTATCCGTCATGGTGAGAAGATGTATGAGACATTGCTCACCAATGAAGAATGTGCCAAGGCAGAAGATATGGGTAATTTCTATCGTGTTCCTGCAGATAATCGTGGATTGAACTATGACAAATTCTTCAAAGAAGGTGAAACGGAACGTAACACACTTACGGAGTTCAATTCTAATAATACTTATATATTGAACGTAGAAGAGACTAAGGCTAAAATTGCAGCTCTTGATTACATCAAAAAGGAATTGAGTGGCGAGGGTAATTTCGTACAGTGATAAAAATATGAAGATATTAGTAACTGGTGCCAAAGGTTTTGTAGGGAAGAATCTTTGCGCCCAACTTAATAACATCAAGGACGGTAAGGCTCGTTGTTATGGTGAACTGAAGATTAGTGACGTATTCGAGTACGATCTTGACTCTACTCCGGAACAACTGGATAATTGGTGCAAAGAAGCCGATTTCGTATTCAATCTTGCTGGGGTGAATCGTCCAAAGGACAATGATGAATTCATGAAAGGTAACTTCGGTTTTGCAAGTACATTGCTTGATACCTTGAAGAAATATTATAACACTTGTCCCGTCATGCTTTCCTCTAGTGCACAAGCCTCGTTGACCGGTCGTTTTGGTAACAGCGAATATGGTCGTAGTAAAAAGGCGGGTGAAGATCTTTTTCTACAATACGGCAAAGAGACAGGAGCCAAGGTTTTGGTCTATCGCTTTCCGAACCTTTATGGCAAGTGGTGCCGTCCAAACTATAACAGTGCCGTAGCTACTTTCTGCAATAACATTGCTAATGACTTGCCTATACAGGTCAATGATCCGAATGTAGAACTTGAGTTGCTCTATATTGATGATCTTGTGGATGAAATGATTCGTACTCTGAAAGGCAAGGAACATCATTGCGAGTTTGAGGGGCTTGATGTACATCCGAAGGCTGACGGCAGATATTGTTATTGCCCTGTCACCCATAAGGTAACGCTTGGTGAAATCGTTGATTTATTGCACCAATTCGCGGAAATGCCCCAGACATTGATGATTCCGGAAATTTCTGCCAACTCGTTTGCCAAACGTCTGTATAGCACATTTTTGAGTTACTTGCCCGAAGAAAAAGCGATCTTCGACTTGAAAATGAACGTGGATCAGCGTGGCAGTTTCACAGAACTTGTACATACCTTAAACTGCGGCCAGGTAAGCGTTAATATCTCGAAACCGGGCGTTACCAAAGGTGAACATTGGCACAATACGAAGTGGGAACAGTTCATTGTGGTTAGCGGACATGGACTTATCCAACTCCGCAAGGAGGGAACAAATGAAATATTGAACTATGAGGTGAGCGGTGACAAAATACAATCCGTTATCATGCTTCCCGGCTATACCCATAATATCATCAATCTTTCCGATACGGAAGATTTGGTAACAGTTATGTACTGTAATGAGATATTCAATCCGGATAGACCTGATACGTACTTTGATAAAGTAGAAAAATAATATGGAAAAACAACCCAAACTTGATTATTCAGATATAAAATTCAAGGACAACGGTAAGTTGAAATTGATAATCGTTGTCGGCACACGTCCCGAGATTATCCGTTTGGCTGCTGTCATCACCAAATGTCGTCAGTATTTCGATGTGATTCTTGCCCATACCGGTCAGAATTACGACTACAATCTCAACGGCATATTCTTTAAAGATTTGAAGTTGGTAGAGCCTGAGGTATATATGGATGCCGTAGGTGATGATTTGGGAGCTACTTGCGGCAATATCATCAATTGCTCATATAAACTCTTTGCACAGACAAAACCGGACGGAGTTCTTGTACTTGGTGATACCAACTCATGTCTGAGTGTTATTGGAGCCAAGCGTCTCCACATACCTATTTTTCATATGGAAGCTGGAAACCGTTGTAAAGATGAATGCCTTCCGGAAGAGACCAACCGTCGTATCGTTGATATCATCAGTGATGTGAATATGGCATACTCGGAACATGCGAGAAGATACCTTGCCGATTGCGGTTTGCCCAAGGAACGTACTTATGTCACGGGATCACCTATGGCGGAAGTACTCCACAACAATCTCGCAGAAATAGAAGCGAGCGATGTGCATCGGCGTCTGTGTTTAGAAAAAGGTAAATATATTCTGCTCTCTGCCCATCGTGAAGAAAATATCGACACCGAGAAGAACTTCCTTTCGCTTTTTACAGCTATCAATAAGATGGCAGAGAAGTATGATATGCCGATTCTCTACTCATGTCACCCGCGTTCTCGTAATCGTCTTGCAATATCTGGTTTCCAGTTTGATTCACGTGTCATCCAACACGAACCTCTCGGTTTCCATGACTACAACTGCCTTCAGATGAACGCTTTTGCTGTAGTTAGTGATAGTGGCACACTTCCTGAAGAGTCTAGTTTCTTCACAAGTGTTGGTCATCCATTTCCTGCTGTCTGTATTCGAACCTCTACTGAGCGTCCGGAAGCAATTGATAAAGGTGATTTTATCATTGCAGGTATTGATGAGAAGAGTCTTTTGCAAGCTGTAGATACTGCAGTTGAACTGTGTAAAGATGATCAACATGGTATTCCTGTACCCGACTATGTGGACGAGAATGTCTCAACTAAAGTTGTGAAGATTGTACAGTCATATGTGGGTATTGTCAATAAAATGGTTTGGAGAAAATTGTAATAAATTTGTTTACCTCATGAAATCAAATTTGGATAAGTAGGCAAAGAATCTTGAGAATGAGGAGGAATCTGAATCTCTCAAGGTGGTAAACTGTGCACTTACGGATATCCTTATATACTTCGTTGTCTTGAGGAGGAAAGTTGTGGCCTCTTTAACAATTGTGAGCGTCAGATTAAAAGATTATCTAAAGATAAATTGGTGGACTTGTTTACATACAGATAGCTGCTTATCGTCACTTGGGTATAAGCCAAATCTCTTATTTCAAAAAGCAATAAAGGTTTTATAAAATTAGGTCTAACAGGTCTAAAATGACCACTTACTTTTTTACAATGAAAGGTATAGTATTAGCAGGAGGGTCAGGTACTCGCCTTTATCCAATTACCAAGGGTATTTCAAAGCAATTAATGCCTATATATGACAAGCCGATGATATATTATCCTATATCGGTATTGATGTTGGCGGGTATTCGAGATATACTAATTATCTCTACTCCTTTTGATCTTCCTAGTTTCAAACGTCTGTTAGGAGACGGTTCTGACTATGGCGTTCACTTCGAGTATGCAGAACAGCCTTCACCTGACGGTCTTGCTCAAGCCTTCTCTATTGGTAAGGAATTTATTGGTGATGATTCCACTTGTCTCATACTAGGTGATAATATTTTTTATGGAAGCGGATTCACCGATCAGTTAAAAAATGCAGTCAGGAATGCGGAGGAAGGAAAAGCAACTGTATTTGGTTATTGGGTTTCAGATCCAGAACGTTATGGTGTAGCAGAGTTTGACAAAGAAGGCAACTGTCTTTCTATTGAAGAGAAACCTGTTCAGCCCAAGTCAAACTATGCTATTGTGGGACTTTACTTCTATCCTAATAAGGTTGTTAAGGTCTCTTCTGAAATCACGCCTTCTGCTCGTGGTGAGTACGAGATAACCACAGTTAATCAAGAGTTCTTAAAGGATGGTGAACTTAAGGTTCAGCTTCTTGGGCGTGGTTTCGCATGGCTTGATACAGGTACACATGATTCATTGAGTGAGGCTTCTACATACGTTGAGGTTGTTGAAAAACGTCAAGGTCTTAAGATTGCATGTCTTGAGGGTATTGCATATCGCAAAGGTTGGATTTCTGAAGAGCGTATGCGTGAACTTGCAATACCTATGTTGAAGAATCAATATGGCCAGTACCTCCTCAAAGTAATTGAGGAAAAGAAACAAGAAGTAGATTCAGATACATTCAGAAAATAAATAAAAGCACAGAAGATGATATGAAGAATATAGTAATTACCGGTGGTGCCGGTTTCATCGGCAGCCATGTAGTTCGTTTATTTGTAAACAAGTACCTAGAGTATAACATCATCAATATAGATAAGTTGACCTATGCTGGCAATCTTGAAAACCTCAAGGACATAGAGGATAAACTAAACTATAAGTTTGTCAAAATGGACATCTGTAACTTTGATGCGTTCTACAAGCTGATGCAGGACGAGCAAATCGACGGTATCATCCACCTTGCAGCCGAGAGTCATGTTGATCGTTCAATCAAGGATCCATTCACATTTGCTCGTACCAATGTAATGGGTACTCTCAGTCTTCTTCAGGCTGCAAAACTTTATTGGGAGTCACTTCCAGAAAAATATGAAGGTAAGCGTTTCTATCATATTTCTACTGACGAAGTGTATGGTGCATTGCAGATGACACATATCGAAGGCGTAAAAACTCCGTTCACAACAAAGGCAAGTTCAGAAGAACATCATCTTGCATACGGTGATGACTTCTTCTACGAAACGACAAAATATAATCCTCATTCTCCGTATTCGGCATCCAAGGCAAGCAGTGATCATTTTGTTCGTGCGTTTCATGATACATATGGAATGCCGACAATTGTAACGAACTGTTCCAATAATTACGGTCCTTACCAGTTTCCTGAAAAGCTCATTCCTCTCTTTATCAACAATATCCTTCACCGTAAACCGTTGCCTGTTTATGGCAAGGGTGAGAATGTTCGCGATTGGTTGTATGTTGAAGACCATGCTCGTGCCATTGACTTGATTTTCCATAAAGGCAAAATCGCAGAGACTTATAATATTGGCGGTTTCAACGAGTGGAAGAACATAGATATTATCAAGATGGTTATCAAGACCGTTGACCATTTGCTTGGTAGAGTCGATGGGGAAGACCTTAATCTCATTACTTACGTTGCCGACCGTCTTGGACACGACGTCCGTTATGCTATCGACTCTACCAAACTCCAGAAAGAACTCGGTTGGGAGCCTTCACTACAGTTTGAAGAGGGTATAGAGAAGACAGTCCGCTGGTATTTAGATAACGAAGAATGGCTTAACAATATCATCTCTGGCGACTATATGAAGTATTATTTTGATATGTACGATAATCGCTAACAACGCATGAAAGGTATCATATTATCTTCATTTGGAGGGGAGAAATTGCAATCGCTGACCTTGGGTGTGCTTAAGTATCTGTTGTGTGTGATAGGCTAGGTGTATTATGCTTTCGAGACACTCTGTGAGATTATCAAAACTTTTGGATAATCTCATAGAAAGTATCCTATATTGTAGTAATTATATGTATACCAATAAGAATAGAATATAAATATGAATATTAACGATTGCAGAATAATAGAATTGCCAAAATTCCTTGATGCAAGAGGCAATTTGTCGTTTGCAGAGAACAATACTCAGATTCCGTTCGAAATCAAGCGCACCTATTGGCTCTATGATGTCCCAGGTAACGTCAACCGTGGTGGACATGCTGAAATCAACAATGAAGAACTCATCATTGCTATGTCTGGAGCTTTTGATATTACCGTTGATGACGGCCGTGAGCAGAAGACCTTTACCCTTAACCGCTCTTACTATGGACTTTATATTCCCAAAGGATTATGGCGTGAGATAAAGAATTTCTCTACCAATGCCTTGGCACTTGAGTTTGGCAGTATCGTATATGATGTCAACGATTATATTCGTGACTATGACGAATTCTGCCACTTTGCAGCGAATTATATAGAAGTAAATACTGAAGATGCACATACTCCCCCCAAAAAAGTAAAGAAAGAATCGCCGGAACTATATAATGTATTCGACTGTACAATGATTGAACTTGATAAACACCACAGCGAACGTAAGGGGAATCTTACAGTTGTAGAGAATGGGAAGACCCTTCCGTTTGATGTTAAGCGAGTTTATTATCTTTATGATATTCCTGGTGGAGAATCTCGAGGTGCTCATGCTCATCGTGATCTTGAACAGTTCATGATAGCTGCCTCTGGTTCGTTTAAGGTTACACTCGATGATGGCAATTGCAAACGTACGTTCTTTTTAAATCGTCCATATCAAGGCCTTTATATTAAATCAGGAATGTGGCGTGATCTTGATGATTTCTCTTCTGGGGCTATTTGTATGGTACTTGCGTCAGAGGTTTATCGGAAAGAAGACTATATTAGAGATTATGAAGAGTTTATTGATTTCAGAAGATCAAAAAGATGAGAATACTTTGGACTATAAATATGTTAATGCCAAATGCGGCAAAAGCAATGGGACTTACTGCGGGACACGCAGTTTCGTGGATTGACGCAATGAGTAAGCGACTTTCTGTTAGAGAGGACATTAAACTTGCTATCGCTTGTCCACTGAAGTGTGATAAGCCGCAAATTACGGAAGTGGATAACATAACTTATTATACTTTTCCGAGTAAAGACTGTGAGAAGGTTGATTATTGGACTTGTATTATCAATTCATTTAAGCCTGAGGTTATACACGCATACGGTACAGAAGGTAAGCATAATTATCTTCTTTTGAAAAATCATTCTGAAGTTCCAATAGTGGTTTCTTTGCAAGGAATTATTTCCGAATATGAGCATCATTATTATGCAGGAATTGATTTCTCTACGATGTTGCGCTACACAACATTAAAAGATATTTTAGTTCCAACAGGATTTTTTAGTGGTCGTCGTTCATTTATCAGGAGAGCAAAATTTGAAAAGGCTATTCTCAAGTTGGCGAAGTATGTGGAAGGCCGTTCTATTTGGGATCGTGTTTCTGCCCGTAATATTAATCCTGAACTGGAGTATTATTTTTGTCCACGACTAATTCGTGCACCTTTTTATAGTGAAAAGTGGAGCGTTGATAGAATGGAGCGTCATTCCGTTCTTGTTCATCAGGCTCATTATCCTATCAAAGGGCTTCATTTTGTTTTTGAAGCGTTGGGCAAACTAAAAAAGAAATATCCGGATATTAAATTATATGTTGCAGGCAAGGATATTCTTCATCCTGAAAGGCTTAGCAGAAGACTTATGCCTGGTGGATATGCTCAATATCTGAAACATTTGATTAAGGAAAACCAACTTGAAGATATAATTCACTATACAGGGTTTTTATCAGCCGAAAAACTTGCTAAAAAGTTGACTGAAGTAAATGCAGTAGTAATACCTTCATCAATTGAAAATGCACCAAATTCGTTAGCTGAGGGGGAAATTGTGGGTACTCCTACTATTGCAACATACGTAGGTGGCAATATGGATATGCTTGAGCATAACAAGGATGGCTTCCTTTATTGTTACAATGAACCCAATATGCTTGCCGAATATTTGAGTCAAATCTTCGAGTCTGATGATTTAGCAAATTGTCTGTCTGAACATGCAAGAGCAACTGCAAGAAAAAGACATGATCCAGATACGCTTGAGAAAACTATCCTTGGTATATATGATTCGCTAATTTTGAAAAACAAATGATTTTTTTTGATAAGATAAAACGAGTTATTGAGCGACCAGAGAGATTGTTGATAGGCATACAACTTAGGTGGGCTTATTATACTAACAATCAGAAGTTGTTGATAAAAGTTTTGTATCGTCTTCAGTTGGGTAAGAAACTCAACTTAGATTTCCCCAAAACGTTCACGGAGAAACTCCAGTGGCTTAAGTTTTATGACCACAACCCAATTTATCATCAGATGGTAGATAAGTATGAGGTCAAAAAGTTTGTTGCGGATATAATAGGTGAAAAGTATATTATTCCTACATTGGGGGTATGGGATAGTTTTGAAGAGATTGACTTTGATAGTCTTCCTGATAAGTTTGTGCTCAAAACTACAAATGGCGGTGGCAGTAGCGGTGTTGTAATCTGTACTGACAAAGCTACTTTTGATAAGCGAACAGCCAAGGAAAAACTTGAAAAATCTATGGCTAATGATATTTATAAGGCTATGGGAGAATGGGCATATAAAGATGTGCCAAAACGTATTCTTGCGGAAAAATTCATGATATCTATAAAAAAAAATGTTCTAACTGATTTGACGGATTATAAGTTCTTTTGTTTTAATGGAGAACCTCATTATTGTCAAGTGATACGAGATCGTAATAGTAATGAGACTATTGATTTTTATGATATGGAATGGAATCATTTGCCATTTGTTGGGTTAAATCCCGTAGCAAGGAATGGAGTGCAACCTGTTGTGAGGCCGCTGCATCTTGATAAGATGATTGAAATATGTCATAAACTGAGTAAGGACATGAGTTTCTCACGAATAGACTTGTATGTGATTGATGACGAGGAATTTTTTGGTGAGATAACCCTCTATCCAGCATCTGGCTATGGTAAGTTTATACCTGAAGAATGGGATCTAACTATAGGAGAAATACTAAAGTTGCCAAATAAATTTACCCCCCCCCCCCCCCCGAATACAAGGGAATGAAATAAATTATGCTTTGGCTGCTTGATAATAGGAGGTAGCCATGAGAATTATTGTAAGAATAATAAATAAGATATTGAGAGTACTATATTCTATTAAAAGACACTATATTAATCTTAGGCCAACGATACAAATTGGCAAAGGAACAATTATAGAAAAAGGAGCTATTATTAGTACTCGATATGGTGGAACAATTACTATTGGAGAAAATTGTCATATTAGTAGATATGGGCATATTCTCTCATGTGGAGGAAATATTATTATAGGTAATAATTCAACAGTAAATCCATTTGCAATGGTGTATGGTCAAGGAGGTTTAAAAATCGGAAATGGTGTTCGCATTGCAACTCAATCAACAATACTTCCTTCTAATCATATTTTTGATAGAAAGGACATAATGATATATGAACAAGGTCTATCTAAAAAAGGGATTGTTATTGAGGATGATGTATGGATTGGAGCTGGGGTTAAAATTCTTGATGGGGTTATTATAAGAAAAGGGTGTGTGATAGGTGCGAATACCGTTGTAAATAAAAGTACAGAACAATACGGTATTTACGTAGGAGCACCTGCTCGTTTAATAAGAAAAAGGGGATAATGAATGACAATAAAAGAATGATACTTAATACGGGTATCTTATACGTAAAACTTATCTTGACTACAATCATAGGTCTTGTAAGTTCACGAATAATACTTAATGCCTTAGGTGTCAGTGATTATGGATTGTATTCAGTAGTCGGTGGAATCGTTACTTTTCTTAATGTAATAGGTACTACAATGGTATCTGTATCTTACAGGTATCTTGCTGTTGAATTGGGAAAAGGGGAGCAAGGTAATGCTAATAAGGTGTATAATACAGTATATGCGATACATCTGGCTTTGGCTGCATGCCTAATTCTTATAGGCGAAACCTTGGGATTGTATTATGTGAATAACATTTTGAATGTTACTGATGCCAAAGTGGCTGATGCTCAATTTGTGCTTCATGTCAGTTTACTAACAACTGCTGTTTCTGTAATGAGTGTTCCTGCCAATGGCCTTATTATAGCGCGAGAGAAGTTTCTGTTTACTTCGCTTACGGAGATTGGGGTTGCAGTAATGAAACTCGGATTGGTTGTCGGACTTGGTTACTTTATGGGTAATAGGCTTCGTGCTTTTGCACTCATTATGGCTGCTATCACATTAGTTACTAGAGTTGCGTACTTGGTCTACTGTCGTAGGACTGATTCTTCTATTATTAAATGGCATTTGAACAAATGCTGGAATGACTATAAAGAGGTTTTCTCCTTTGCCTGTTGGTCATTGTTTGGAGCAATTGCAGTTATTGGAAAAGAACAAGGTGCTGCAATGATTATTAATTTCTTTTTTGGAACAGCCTTGAATGCAGCGTTTGGATTAGCATCTCAAGTTAACAGGTATGTAATAACTTTTACCAATAGCTTAAATCAAGCAGCAGTCCCTCAAATTATGAAAAGCTATGGAGGTGGTCATCAAGAACGTTCTTTGAATATTGTATATGCTATTACCCGTATTTCCACTTTGATTCTATTAATTATGGTAATACCTTTGTTGTTTTGTATGGATGATATCCTGAGAATTTGGCTTAAAGAGGTGCCAGAATATACTACCATTTTTGCATCATGGATGTTGGTCAATGGATTTGTAATGGTTCTAGGGTCTGGCTTTGATCCTTGCATTCAGTCTACTGGAAATATAAAAAATAATGAGATTGGTTATGGATTAATTAATCTTGCCCTTTTGCCGTTAATTTTCATTTTATATAAATTGGGATGTCCTCCTTATATTAATGTGGTGGTATTGCCATTCCTTTCGCTCGCTACTAGACTATTTCAGATATGTATCATGAAAAAGCAAACAGAATTTCAGTTTTCTGTTTACTTCAAAAAATCAATAGTGCCTTCATTTTCTACTCTATTTGTAGCTGCCATTCCTCTGTTTGGTTTGCGGCTGATATGGGGACACTCTATTATGCAGACAATTGGATTTGTTGCAATAGGAGTTATTTGGACAGCTATCTCAATATGGCTTGTTGGTATTAAAAGAAATGAGAAACAGATACTTTTATCAATGGTAAAAACAAAGTTGAACAAATAATAATTATATGAATAATATTCCATTTTTGTCCCTAAAGGACGTAACCGCTCTTCATGGAGCTGAGATTAACGAGGCAGTAACTCGTGTAGTTAATAGAGGTTGGTATCTTCAAGGTGAAGAAAACGAGCAATTTGAGCAAAATTACTCTAAGTTTATCAGCTGTAAGTATACTATCGGTTGTGCTAACGGACTTGATGCTCTTATCTGGATTTTCCGCGCGTACATCGAGATGGGAGTGATGCAGCCGGGTGATGAGGTGATAGTTCCTGCAAACACCTATATTGCAACCGTTCTTGCTATTACAGAGAATAACCTTGTACCAGTGTTCATAGAACCAAAAGCAAATACTCTTGAGATAGATGACAGTCTCATAGAGGCAGTTATAACTTCTAAGACCAAAGCAATTGCTATCGTACACCTTTATGGTCGTATCGCTTATACTGATAAGATTGGTGAACTTTGTAAGAAATATAATCTGAAGCTCATTGAAGATTGTGCTCAGAGTCATGGTTGTAAACACACCGATGGTCGGATGACAGGTAGCATAGGCGATGCTGCCGGACATTCTTTCTACCCAGGCAAGAATCTTGGAGCTCTTGGTGATGGTGGCGCAGTTACTACAAATGATTCAGAGTTGGCGGCAGTTGTTCGTGCACTTGCCAATTATGGAAGTCAGAAGAAATATGTATTCAAGTATGCAGGCCGTAATTCTCGCCTTGATGAGATTCAAGCTGCTGTTCTTGGTGTGAAGCTAAAGTACCTTACAGTGGATAATGAAAAGCGTAAAACTATAGCTCACTATTATTATAAGAATATCAACAATCCTCTTATCGTTATGCCAGATCTTCTTCCTGATGAACAGAATGTTTACCATTTATTTCCGATTATAGTGAAGGGTAAAGAGAATCGTGATCGTTTGCATGATTATCTTGCGCAGAATGGTGTGGGTACAGTGTGTCATTACCCAATCCCACCTCACAAGCAAGAGTGTTATGCTAAGGAGGCTTGGAATATTCCTCAACTCTCATTGCCTGTTACAGAACGTTTAGCTGATGAGGAATTGAGTTTGCCCATTGGTCCTGCTATAACTTTAGAGGAAGTCGCAGAAGTTGTGAGACTTGTAAATGAATATAAATAAGTAACAAAAGTGGGTGGCATGAATTAAGTATTTTTACGTTGTAGTTCGATATTACCTGTCTACTAACTTATAGAATAACAAAATTGTGGAATACAAAAAAATATCAGTTCTTATTGTAACATATAAGCAAGCCAATGTAATAGGTCGTAATATTGAGTCTATACTTCAGCAAAAAGATTATGGACTTCATGAGATCGTAATTTGTGATGATTGTTCACCAGATAATAATTGGGAGGTTATTCAAAGTTATGTTGAGAAATATCCAAATATCATTAGAGCATATAGGAATAATCCAAATCTTGGCATTTACGGTAATTCAGATAAATGTGCTTTACTTCATGGAGATGCAGAGTTGTTCTGTTGGTTGGAGGGAGATGATGCATTAGAGCCTGACGTATTCAAGGGGGTACAGGAATATATTACAATCAATAATGTGGACGTAAATGAGGCTGTAGGAATTTTCTGTGATTATTCTTCAGTTAATCCAATGGGAGAGAAGTTTACGCATCCTAATAAAAAAATCTTGAGTGGTAAGGCGCCTTTGAGTCTGTTTGTTCGTGGGCTTGTTTCTTGGAGGGCATCATTCTTCTCTCAGAAAGTAATCAATCAATTTGAACCTACTATTTTGGATAGAGGTCTTGCTCTTGCAGAGTTGTTGTTTGACTCTCAATGGTTCAGAAATGTCAAGAAGATATATTATTGTCCAATAAAAGGTTCTATTTATTATACGGAAATTGGAGTATCTACTCAGTTGGGTTATCAGTCATCATTTAAGAAAGAACAAGCTTTGACCAAATGGACATATTTCTTGGAGAATGGATTTGCTATAGATAAAATGGATGAGTATTGGTTTAAGTTCAAGGTTTTACAAACAAAGGGTTTAATAGAGCCTACATTCGGAGTCTTGCTTAAAGCTATTTTCTTCTACTTTATTGGAATGTATGGGTATGGTTTTTTACATTACTCCAAATTCAAAAGTAATTTTGTACCAATTGTCAGATGCTTAATAAAGAAATGAGAGTATTTTCTGTTCAAAAAGCATCTTGGATAGCAGCTGTTATGCTTTTCCTTTTCATCCCTCCGTATTTTATGTGGGGACTGTTGTCAAATAATGTATTTAGAATTATTTTTACAATATTGGAGTGCGGAATTTTTTACCATTTTAGGGATAAAGCTGATACCCGTGATATGGGATTAAAATTTTTGTTTATTGGAACTTTATTGTATTATATTCTAGGAGGCATTATTAATGAACAAAGTAATCTGTTTGGTGTAATAGCTCGTTTTACAACTATGTTGTTGATAACTATCCCATTTATGAAAAGAGAATTTTCTCGACTTGTATATGAAGATTTTTTAAATATTTATGTAGTATTTATTTCTATTTCATTATCAGTGTACATTTGTGCACAATTGGGGTATATTTCACCTATTGGCCAAATAACTATTGAACAGCATGATAGGGTATATACAGTATACCCTCTTCTTGTTCTTGATAAAGGTGTTGATATTTTACGATTTTATGGTCCATTTAATGAACCGGGGGTTGTTGGTACTTTAGGTGCTGTATTGCTTTGTACTCAAAAATTTAATTTTAAGGACTGGAGAACTTTGATTATCCTACTTGCAGGAGTTTTGTCTATGTCCTTGTTCTTTTTTGCTCTTGTAATTGGATATGGTGTTGTGTACTTAGTTTTTCTAAGAAAAAAATATTTGATAGCTGTTCTCTTTACGGTATGTTTTACATTGTTTTATGTTCAGACAAAAGAAGACCCTGTATTGTATAATACATTGTGGCAACGTTTTGAATGGGATGAGACAAATCATAAATTTAAGGGGGATAATAGGAAAAATGATGCGGTTGATAAGTTCTATGATGAACTGAAAAAAAAACCAGCTTTTTGGTTTGGTTCTCCAAAATCCGAAGTAGAAAGGTTTTGGAAACTAGTAGGGGAGACATCTTCATATAAAGTAATTGTACTTAATAGTGGCATGATTTTCCTTATTTTATATTTATTGTTTTTTGTAATATTAGCTAAGAAACATAAAACAAATAATAAGGCTTTTATACTTTTTATACTTGTGCTAGTGGCTAATACCTATCAACGTCCTGACATTTATAGTATAGTTATGATATTCATCTACTCATATTTTGCACGTTGGGGACTTGATAATCTGATAGAAGACAAAAATAAACTTAAAAGAAAAAGTGTCTGATATGAAAAAAAGAATACTATATCTCTCAGCACTGTCATCTCAACGATTGATAGATGGACTTTATCAGCAAAATAAGGTAGATCCTGGATTTGCGGTTCAAAAGTTTAACAGGTTGTTGGTTAGTGGTCTAATAGAGAATTTAGTAGAAGTGACGGTATTGTCAGCTCCTCCAGTAGGAAGGCATAACTCTTCAAAAGTCCTTTGGCATAGGCTACGAGAGACAGAGAAAGAAATCACATACAGTTACCTCAACTTCATTAATTTTTCAGGATTACGTCAGATTTGCTTGGTTGTTGAAGCTTTCTTTAAGACACTTTTTTGGTCAATAGGAAAGAAAAAGACTGAGAGTGCAGTTGTATGTGATGTATTAAATGCGAGTATTTGTGTAGCTGCTATTATGGCTTGCAAGATAACTGGAATTCAGAGTTTGGGAGTGATGACGGATATGCCAGGATTGATGGTTCGTTTTGAACGTGAGCAGAGGTTACCGTGGAGAACTCGTATAGCTACAGGTATTATCAAGTGGTGCTTGAATAATTTTAAGAAATATGTATTTCTTACAGAAGCGATGAATGTAGTAAATGAACGTAAGCGCCCTTATATTGTAATGGAAGGAATGAGTGATCGTTTTATGGCTACGTATAAAAGACCTTTTGAAGCAAAGGATATCAAGGTTGTAATGTATGCCGGTGGGCTACATGAGCGTTATGGCCTTAAAAAGCTTACGGAGGCATTTATGATGCTTCCTCAAGAGAATTTTCGTTTGAAATTATTCGGGTCAGGTCCTTTCGTTGAAAAACTAAAAACAAAATATACAAAGAAGGACTCACGTATTCAATATATGGGAGTTGCTCCGAATGCAGAAGTGGTGGCTGCAGAATTAGATGCTTCTTTGCTTGTTAATCCACGTCCTACTCATGAGGAGTTTACGAAGTATTCTTTTCCTTCAAAGAATATTGAATATATGGCTTCCGGTACACCTCTACTCACTACTAAACTACCAGGAATGCCAAAGGAATACTATCCATATGTCTTTTTGATAGAAAATGAGTCTGTTGAAGGTTATGCAAAGGCACTAGAAAGCGTATTAGCTCAGTCAGATGAAGAACTCTATGTATTTGGAGAAAAAGCGAAAGATTTTGTTATTGAAAAGAAAAATAGTTTTGAACAGGCGAAACGTGTAATTGAACTTATTAAGCTATGAAGATACTGATAATCGGTCCGGGAAAAATGAAATATATGCCATATATCCATTTCTACTTGGACAATATAAATTGGAAAGCACATGATATGCATGTGGCTTATTGGAATCGTGATGAAAAAGACGAAAACTTGTCCCAATTTGAGGGTTTACATTTGCATGAATTCAAAAGATTCATGGTAAATGATGCTCCATTGAAAACAAAACTTTGTCTTTTCTATTCTTTTCGCAGGTTCTGTGTAAAGCTCATAAAAAAACACGATTTTGACTGCTTAATAGTGTTACATTCTATACCAGGAGTTGTTCTTTACGATTGGTTGGTGAAACGATATGGGGGCAAATATATCTTTGACTATCGTGACTCGACATATGAACCTCGTGTAAAGTTTTTCAAAAGAGCTGTCGGCAATATTATCAGATGCTCTCGGATAACTTTTACAAGCAGTGATGGTTTTAGAGAATATTTCCCTAAAGACTGTAAAGACAAGATTATCACATCACACAATCTTTTGGAAGATTCTCTAAAACATAGAGATTATAAGAGAATATGCTCCGAGAAGATTCGTATAGCTTTTTGGGGATTTATACGTCATGCAGAGTTGAATAAGTTTCTTATAGACAGAATAGGAAATGACGAACGTTTTGAATTGCATTATTATGGACGTGAACAGATAGATGCCTATACTCTCAAGGAGTATGTACGTATTAATACTTACAGTAATATTTTCTTTCATGGTGAATACAAACCAGAAGATCGTTATGAGTTTGCAAAAAAAACAGATATAATTCATAATATATATTTGGATGATAATACGTTACGTGCTATGGGCAATAAATACTATGATGGGGTTATTTTCAGAATTCCTCAGATTTGTTTTCCGGGTTCGCAGATGGCAAAGATGAGTAATGATGCCCAAATAGGCATATCATTGGATCCAAGAGATTCTGGGTTTTGTGATACGCTATGCAATTACTATAATCAGATTGATAAAGTTTCTTTTAATCGATTTTGTGATGTTGAATTAAATCGTATATTGCTTGAGTACAACCGAGGGTGTGAAATCATTTCTGGAATCTTTTCAAATAGCTTATAAAAAAGATAATTCAAGGTATATATCAGCTATTTTCTATTTCTGTTTGATTGAGAAAGTTAGCGACGAAATGACAATAAATAATCAATATGAAACTATTATTCATGCTCAACAGTGGGTTCGATACTTATGGACCATCATTACATCTTTACAAAGCTTTGTTTGAAGATTTACTCAAAGCTGGGCATACGATTCATTTGCTTGAAAGTGTATCTACCCGTAAAGATCCGGTTATTCCTGATAGTATTGAGAAACACCCAAATTTCTCTTATGAACTGATTCCTCTCACTATAGCGAAGAAGAACCAGTTTGTGAAGCGTTATCTGTCAGGAGTTCTATATAGCTTTAGAGCGAAAAAGTACTTGAAACGTTGTAAAGGAAAGTTTGATGTTGTTCATGTTCAATCATGTCCTTGGGCTCCTTTCTTGGTGTCAATAGTGAAGAACATTCTTAAGATTCCTACAGTGTTCAATGTACAGGATATGTTCCCTGGGAGTTCTATCGCAAGTGGTGTGATGCCTCAGAAATGGATGCAGCAGTTCTTTTATAGATTCCAAAGAGTGGCTTATAAGAATGCTGATATTATTACAGTAATTTCAGATGATATGAAGACTAGAGTTGTTACTCAAGGTGTACCGGAAAATAAGGTGCGAGTGATTGTAAATTGGTATGATGATAGTTTTGTTAAAGAAATTCCTTGGGAGGAGAATGAATTTGTTAAGAAGTATAATATGAGTCCGGATATATTTTATGTACAGTATGCCGGAACCATGGGGTTTGTCTTTGACTATAAAATGGTACTCAAGGTAGCTGAGAACTTGAAAGAATATAAGGATGTTATATTTCAAATGATAGGTTTTGGCAGCCAGTATGATCAGTTCATTGCGGAGGCAAAGGAGCGGAGACTTGATAATATTGTGTTCTATCCGTTAGAACCTCAACCTATGGTACCACACGTATATAGTGCTTGTTCTATTTGTTTTATCCCATTGAAACGAGATATTATTGGAAATTCAGTTCCAAGTAAGGCTGGACTTTTAATGTCTTGTCGTCGTGTGATTGTCAATTCAGTAGATGAATGGTCGGATTACTATAAGATGTTTGAGCGTGAGGATATGGGGATTTCAGCATCTAATCTTGATTCAGATGCAGTAACTGCTGCTATCCTCAAACTCTACAACAATAGAACCCTTATTGAACACTTTGCTAATAACGCACAGTCTTATGGAAAGGCATATTATTCAAGAACAGTAAATACAAAACTCTATAATGACTTATATGTGGAAATGGGAAATTGGGGAAAATGAAAAAAGTAATTACATACGGTACATATGACCTTCTTCATGAGGGGCATCTCAATCTTCTCCATCGTGCAAAGGAACTTGGAGATTATCTAATAGTAGGTGTTACCAGCGACAGTTTCGACAGAGGGCGAGGTAAACTAAACGTGCGCAACAATGTATTGGAACGTGTAGAAGCAGTTAAGGCGACTGGATATGCTGATGAGGTAATCATTGAGGATTATCTTGGGCAGAAGATTGACGATATTCAGCGTTATAATGTGGATATTTTTGCTATTGGTTCAGATTGGGTAGGGAAGTTTGATTATTTAAATGAGTATTGCAAGGTGATCTATCTTCCTAGAACCGAAGGCATATCTTCTACTATGCTTCGTGAGCAGACCGAGGAGGTCTATCGTATTGGTATCGTTGGCTCTGGACGTATTGCAAGACGATTTGTACCTGAGACAAAGGTGGTTAATAGCGTAAAAGCGACTGCGGTCTTTGATCCGAATAAGGAGAGTGCTGATGCATTTGCTGCACAATTTGGAGTGAAGGCTTATTTTGATAAGTATGAGGAGTTTTTAGAAAATGTCGATGCTGTGTATGTAGCATCTCCACATTTGACTCATTACGATTACACAAAGCAGTCGCTTTATGCAGGTAAGCATGTACTCTGTGAAATCCCTTTCATGTTGTCTGCTGCTCAGGCTTATGAACTTTATGATTATGCTGAAATTAATAATCTTGTGCTCCTTGAGGCCAGCAAAACTGCTTTTTGTCCTTCATTCAATCATCTTGTGACTCTCGTGAAGAGTGGTGTGATTGGAGATGTAGTAGATGTGAAGACTTCTCTCTCCAAAATGGTTTCTGCACCTACTCGTGAATTGGATGTAGTCCAGGCGGGTGGAGCTATGAATGAGCATGCTCCTCTTGCTTTGATGGCAATTATTAAACTTCTCGGAAAAGAGTACTCTGATTTTGATTTCCATTCAAAGGTTGAAAATGGGGTAGATGTATATACGAAGGTTGTATTGAATTATCCACATGCTACATCCTCTGCAACATTGGGTATCGGTGTGAAGACAGAGGGCAACATGGTGATTTCGGGAACCAAGGGTTATGTGTATGTTCCTGCTCCATGGTGGTTGACTTCTTTCTTTGAGGTTCGTTATGAGGATCAGGCTAAGAACAAGAAGTTTTTCTATAGCTATGACGGTGATGGTCTCCGTTATGAAATACAGGAATTCATGTCAATGATTGTGAACCATCGTAAGAGTTCGTATAAGCTTCGTAGGAGGGATAGTGTGACTGTTGCTGAGATAATTGAGAAGTTTAATCTAAGAGAAAATTATAAGGAGATATGACAATGAAATATGCAGTAGTGACTGGTGGTACTTCTGGGATGGGATTGGGAGTCGCCAAAATGCTCCTTAGTAAAGGATATTATGTATTTGCAACTTACGTAGGTTCTGATTTTACAGAGAAAATTGAAAACTTTGAAGCTCTTAAAATCGACCAGACAAATCGAACAGAGGTGTATAAGTTTATTGATTATGTAAAGAGTAAGACTGACCATTTAGATTGTTTGCACTGCAATGCGGGTATATCTATTCGTAAGTCTTTCACGGAGTACGAGGATAAAGATTGGGATGCGATGATGGAAGTAGCTGTAAATTCTCATTATATTATGTGTCGTGAATTTTTTCCAATCATTCCTCCAGGAAGCCGTATTCTTTTTACTGGTTCACAAATGGGAGTTGACCCTCATGCAATGGTGTTGGCTTATGGGGTTACCAAGTCTGCGGTTCACGCTCTTTGCAAGAATCTTGTGAAGGAATTTGAAGGTACAGGAACTACGATTAACACTGTTGTTCCTGGATTTGTGGAAACTCCTTGGCAAAAGGAAAAGCCAGAAGATATCAAACAGAATATTTACAAGAAAACAGCCATACATCGTTTTGCTACTATTGATGAGATTGTAGATGCATTCCGTTTTTGTATTGACAATCCTTTTGTAAATGGTAGTTTAATCGAAGTGAATGGTGGGTATAACTATAAGTAATTCGATATGGCGGAACAAAAAATGCATGGTTTCCGTGCAAGATTAGACTATATATTAAAGCATAATTATGCTATAAATCGTATATTTAATTGGACGGCTAGTTCTTTTATGAAAGTATGGGGATATTTTATACCTTTGGATGATGAGATGGTAATTTTCAGTGGACACACAAGAAGGTATAATGATAGTCCTCGTACTCTTTACGAATATATGTTAGCTCATCCGGAAAAGTTTGGTCGATATAAGTGTGTGTGGGCTCTTGAAGATCCGGAGAATGTAGATATCCCGGGGAATCCAATCAAAGTAAAATCTGATACTCCTAAGTACTTTAAATATACTTTGAAAGCAAAATATTGGGTGACATGCGTAAATATAGAACGAAGTCTTCACTACAAGAAGAGAAAATGTCGGTATCTCAATACATGGCATGGGACTGCATTTAAGCATATAGGTAATGATGCTGGTGTTAGAAAGGATTTTGACTTTAGCAGTGTAGATTATTTTTGCTACGCCAGCGAGTATGAAAAAAAAATATATATGAATGCTTTCAGGACTCGAGAAGATGCAATGATACCAACCGGACTTCCTCGTAATGATGAACTTTATCATGTAACTCCTAATGAAATAGGCAGTCTTAAAGATAAGTTGGGATTGCCACGAGACAAAAAGATAATATTGTATGCACCAACATGGCGTGAGAGTACAGATAACGGGAAGACTTGTGCTATCAAACCACCTATTAATACAAAGAAATGGGAAACAGAGTTAAAAGATAATTATATAATTCTTTTCCGTATGCATGCTTATACTAATCAATTATTGGGGCTTGAATTTAATGATACTATTCGTGATTATTCAGCATATCCTAATGTGAACGATTTATTCAAAGTTGCGGATATTCTTATATCTGACTATTCCGCATCAATGTCTGACTATGCTATTTTAGAACGTCCGGTTCTCTGCTTTACTTACGATTATGAACAGTATCGCGATGAAAGGGGGCTTTATCTGGATTTCGATAAAGATATGCCAAGTGGGATATTGAGAACTGAAGATGATGTGTTGAAATATATCAAGAATATGGATTACGAAAAAGAGTGTGAAAAGACTCGTATAATGATTAAAGAAAAACTGATACATTTGGGAGGGCATGCTACTGAGATGTGTTTGGTGAAATTGTTTGAAAAGTAAATGGAAGAATTATTATTTACGGGTGGTACAGGGTTCTTGGGTAAGAACATAGGGCCAGTTCTGGATAAAATGTATAATGTTACCACATGTGGTATTACTCCACATGATGATATAAAAGCTAATTTGGCTAAAGATGTACCTGATTTACCCCATCATTATGATGTAGTGTTACATGCTTGTGGTAAGGCTCATGTGGTGCCTAAAACTGAAGCTGAGAAACAGCTATTCTTTGATATAAACTATATCGGTACAATTCATTTGTGTAATGCACTAGAAAAGGTGGGTACACCTAAGGCTCTTGTTTTTATTAGTACTGTGGCCGTATATGGTTGTGAATTTGGTGAACTGATCACCGAAGAACATTCACTGGATGGTGATACTCCATATGCTAAAAGTAAGATTTTGGCCGAGGAATATTTGACTAAATGGTGTAAGATGCATAATGTTATTCTCGGAATCCTTCGTCCTTCACTTCTTGCAGGTAAAGGTGCTCCAGGTAATTTGGGTGCTATGGTAAATGGTGTGAAGAAAGGGTATTATCTGAATATTGCCGGAGGCAGGGCCGTGAAAAGTATTTTAATGGCAGAAGATATTGCTCGTATCATGCCTGCTTTGGTTAAGAAAGGTGGTGTATATAATGTATGTGATACATTTCAGCCAACATTTGGCCAAATTAGTGAATCGGTAGCAAATCAATTGGGTAAGAGGAAACCTATGAGTATTCCGATGTGGATGGCTAAATGTATGGCTTTTGTCGGTGATTTTTTAGGTTCTAAAGTTCCTATCAATAGCTATAAATTAGAAAAGATGACCAAGAACCTTACATTTAGTAATGAAAAGGCACGTAAAGAGCTTGGATGGGAACCATTGGATGTACTAACGAATTATAAAATTTGAAGTGGAAGAAGAAACGAATCATTAGGTCTTATCAGATATATTCAGACAAAGCTAATTCATATGATAATATATATTATTATTTTTGTTCTGCTTCTCATTGCAGAACTCCTCTATTTTCGTATTGCGAATAAGTGTAATATCATAGACAAACCCAATGAACGCTCATCACATTCTACTATTGTATTGCGCGGTGGAGGTATAATCTTCTTGATCGGTGTATGGATCTGGAGTGCTTTCTTCGGATTTCAATATCCTTGGTTTCTGGTAGGCTTGACACTTGTAGCAGGCATTAGTTTTGTAGATGACATCCATTCATTACCGGACTCTGTAAGATTAGTTGCTCAATTTTCAGCTGCCGCAATGGCGTTTTATCAGCTCGGTATATTACATTGGGCAATGTGGTGGATAATACTGTTGGCACTAATAGTATATGTTGGTGCCACGAATGTAATAAACTTCATGGATGGAATCAATGGCATCACAGCGGGATACTCTTTGGTTGTATTGGTTTCGTTGGCTCTAGTGAATATGAATGGTATTTTTGTAGAACAGAGTTTGATCATATCAACGATTCTAGCTTCATTGGTGTTTTGTATTTTCAATTTTCGTCCGAAGGGTAAAGCGAAATGTTTTGCAGGGGATGTCGGCTCTATCAGCATCGCTTTTATCATACTGTTTCTGTTAGGTAATGTGATGATCAGGACAACGGATATTACTTGGCTGGTATTCTTGTTAGTATATGGTGTGGATGGCTGTATGACTATCGTACATCGTATTATGTTGCACGAGAACTTGGGTGAGGCTCATCGTAAGCATGCTTATCAGATTATGGCTAATGAATTAAAGATTGGACATGTAAAGGTGACATCTCTGTATATGATTATGCAGTTATTGATTTCTCTTGGATTTATCTATCTCTGTCCCAATACAGTGCTTGCTCATTGGCTGTATATGGTTACTACATTGGTTGTATTGGTTATTGCTTACATCTTGTTTATGAAAAAATACTACCATTTACATGAGGAATATCTCGCATCATTGAAAAAATAATAGTTATGGATTTTGATAAAGAATTTTTAGGGAAATTATTAGAACAGGCTATGGAGAATCCACGTTTACGTCAGAACTTCGACTTGCGTACTTCATCTGCCGATACTAGCCAACGTATGCTCAACGCTTTGCAGCCAGGAACAGAGGTGCCTATTCATCGACATGAAAAGACGGCAGAAACTGTAATATGTCTTGTTGGTAAATTAGAAGAAATCATCTATGAAGAAGTGAATGAATACGTTCATGAGGCAACTTCCTGTTGTGATGATGTGATAAGACAAAAAAACTTTAAAGAGGTTTCACGTCAAATATTATCTCCTGCAGAAGGTAAATTTGGTATCCAAATACCTGCAGGGGCATGGCATACAATAAATGTTATAGAACCTTCTGTTATATTTGAAGCAAAAGATGGGGCATATAAGAGAGGTGATCGATAAAAATGATTAAATTTTAATGAAGATAGAATAAAAAACAATAGAAAGAAATAATATGAAGAAAATGAAACAATTAGGATATTACGTATTGGCAACATTTTTGTTGACAGCTTGTCAGTCTTACAAAAAAGTACCTTACCTGCAGGATGCTGAGGTGGTATTGTACAATACCCAAGATGCAGAGCTTTATGATGCAAAGATTATGCCAAAAGACTTATTGACTATTGTAGTGTCATGTACCAGTCCTGAATTGGCAGCACCTTTCAACTTGACAGTGGCCACACAGAACAATGCAGCTTTGAATTATACAACTACTCAGCCTGTTCTGCAGCAATACCTGGTTGATAACGACGGTAATATCAATTTCCCCGTATTGGGTGAACTTCATGTTGGTGGCCTAACCAAGAAGGCAACCGAACAAATGATCGTTGAGAAACTGAAACCTTATATTACTGAAACTCCTATTGTAACAGTACGTATGGTAAATTATAAGATTTCTGTGATCGGAGAAGTTGCCCGTCCCGGTACATTCACGATTTCCAATGAAAAAGTGAATATCCTGGAAGCTTTGGCTATGGCAGGTGATATGACTGTCTATGGTTTGCGTGATGATGTAAAACTAATACGGGAGAATGCTAATGGCAAGCAGGAAATAATTCCATTGGATCTGAATAAAGCTGAGACAATCCTTTCCCCTTATTATTATCTGCAGCAGAATGATATCATATACGTTACTCCGAATAAGGCGAAAGCACGAAACTCAGATATCGGAACTAGTACAAGCTTATGGTTCTCTGCTACTTCTATCCTTGTTTCTATTGCCAGCTTGTTGTTTAACATCTTGAAATAAAAAGAAAGAGTCATGAAAGAAGAAAATCAAAACGGGAAGGAACGCCAAATGGCTGAAGAACAAATAGATTTCCGGACATTGCTTTTTAAATATATTATTCATTGGCCTTGGTTTGTAGGGGCAGTGCTGCTCTGTCTTGTTGGTGCATGGTTTTATCTGCATTGGGCTACCCCCATTTATAATATTTCAGCCACCGTTCTAATAAAAGATGAGAAGAAGGGAGGAGGTTCGGGAGTTTCTTCGGAATTGGAGGATATGGGATTAAGTGGTCTGATGACTTCTTCTAAGAACATTGATAACGAGTTGGAAGTCCTACGCTCAAAAACGCTTGTAAAAGAAGTTGTTAATCAATTAAACTTGTATATAACTTATAAAGACGAGGATGAGTTTCCGGCTAAAAGTTTATACAAGACATCTCCGGTACAAGTAAGTTTGACACCTCAGGAGGCTGAGAAACTAAGTTCTCCGATGGTAGTGGAAATGATACTGCAGCCTAAAGGAAGTATAGATGTGAATGTGACTGTTGGTGAGAAAGGATATCAGAAGCATTTTGAGAAACTGCCTGCTATCTTCCCGACTGATGAAGGTACATTGGCTTTCTTTCAAGATGTTGACTCGGTAACTTTGCAGGATGGCACGAAAGTACCTCGGTTAGAGAAGAACGTACGTCATATAACTGCGACTATCAACAAACCGATGAGAGTGGCAAAGGGGTATTGCAGCAGCTTGTCTATTGCGCCAACCTCCAAGACTACTTCTGTGGCTGTGATTTCATTAAAAAATTCCAGTTTGCAGTGTGGACAGGATTTTATCAACCAATTACTGGAGATGTATAATCGTAATACGAATAATGATAAAAACGAAATCGCCCAGAAGACTGCTGAGTTTATTGATGAACGTATTAGTATTATTTCAAAAGAACTGGGAAGTACAGAAGCGGATTTGGAAACCTTTAAGCGTGACGCAGGTATCACGGACTTGACGAGTGAAGCTCAGATAGCCTTAGCCGGTAATGCTGAATATGAAAAGAAGAGTGTGGAGAACCGTACTCAAATCAGTCTGGTGAATGACTTACGTAAATACTTGAGAGGTAATGAATATGAAGTATTACCAAGTAATGTTGGTTTACAGGATGCTGCCTTGATTGGTGCGATTGAACGTTATAATGAAATGTTGGTGGAACGTAAACGTCTGCTACGTACATCAACAGAGAATAACCCGGCTATTGTGAATCTGGATACGAGTATCCGTGCTATGAAAGCTAATGTACAGGCTACTCTTGAAGGAACTTTGCAGGGGTTGATGATAACCAAGTCAAATCTGGACCGTGAGGCAAGCCGCTACTCTCGTCGTATCAGTAACGCTCCGGGGCAGGAACGTGCTTATGTAAGCATTGCCCGCCAGCAGGAAATTAAAGCAGGGTTGTATCTGATGTTGTTGCAGAAACGTGAAGAGAACGCAATTGCGTTAGCTGCTACTGCAAATAATGCGAAGATTATTGATGAAGCGATAGCTGATGATACTCCGGTATCTCCCAAACGCTCTATGATTTATTTAATTGCATTGGTGTTGGGTGTTGGGATTCCTGTTGGCATCATTTACCTGATTGAACTGACGAAATTCAAGATAGAAGGTCGTGCCGACGTAGAAAAACTGACGAGTGTTCCTATTATAGGTGATATTCCATTGACTGACGAAAAGAATGATAAGAATGGCTCTATTGCTGTCTTCGAGAACAAGAATAATCTGATGAGTGAAACCTTCCGTAATATTCGTACCAATCTTCAGTTTATGCTCGATAATGATCAGAAGGTTATCCTTGTAACCTCAACAGTCAGTGGAGAAGGAAAATCGTTTGTTTCGGCAAACCTGGCTATCAGTCTTTCTCTTTTGGGAAAGAAGGTCGTGATTGTCGGACTCGATATTCGCAAGCCGGGACTGAATAAAGTATTCCATCTCTCCAATAAAGAGAAAGGCATTACTCAGTATCTTTCCAATCCTGAAACGGATCTAATGGAACTTGTTCAACCTTCTGATGGCAATAAGAATCTGTTTGTTCTTCCGGGTGGTTCTGTGCCTCCTAATCCAACGGAGTTGTTAGCTCGTAACGGTCTGGATAAAGCCATAGAAATCTTGAAGCAGAACTTCGACTATGTGATAATGGATACTGCCCCTATCGGTATGGTAACCGATACTTTATTGGTAGGTCGTGTGGCTGATTTGTCAGTATACGTATGTCGTGCCGACTATACTCATAAAGCCGAATATACATTGATCAATGAGTTGGCTATTGAGAAGAAGTTGTCTAAGCTGTGTACCGTAATCAACGGTGTGGACTTGAAAAAGAGAAAATACGGTTATTACTACGGCTACGGCAAGTACGGTAAGTACTACGGTTATGGTAAACGTTATGGCTACGGCTATGGATATGGAGAAAAGTGACAGATAAATCTGTGATATATGAAAAAGACGGTAGTCGAATATATCACCAATACGCTTGAAGATATTCCCAAGCAATCTCTTCAAACCAATAAAAGGCGTTTACATGCTTTTTTCTCAGAACAGGAAACAATAGAGAAGCGGGGGACACATTTTGTATTCAGGTATGCTTTCTATTCTGTTGAAAAATTACGAAGACCTACGAAACAAAGCCTCTTTAAAGAATATAATATGTTGTGTTCTGACTTGAAAAGCACTCCTTCTGGGGAAATATCGGATATGGAATATAAAGATGTTGTATTATATGGTAATACTTCCTCTCCTGTAGTACAAGAACGATTGACTGAATATTTGGAACGGAATAATTCGTTAAAGATTCAATTGTCTTTTTGTGATGAAGAAACCTCAGAATGTAAAACAGGAGAAAATATTGCCTATGCAGAACTGCAGAAAGCATTGTTTTATTGTAAAAGGAAGAAGTATTTGCTTCTGTTCATTTCAGTTCGTGAGTTGATACAGGATATTCGCTTTTACGATCTGCTTAATGAATATCGTGTTGATTTCCGTTGTGTTGACTTTCCTTGGTTTTGCAGGGAGAATCTACAGTTGATAAAAGCAGTTATGTTATATGAGAAGCTATCTTCTTAAATAGTCCTTAAATAGCATATTGATCTGAATATTAGTATTATATGTTACATTTTATATTGAATTGCTATATGTAGGTCCCTAACTTCATACTATAAGATGAAGAACCCTACATTTTTCGTTGGTTAAGAAGAATACAGCGGTATATCTTAACCGACACTTTCATATCGGTTTGATTTCCGATATGCTTTTTTTACCCCATATATCAACTGTCTGTGAAGATCGTTGATATATTTTTTATAAAATAATTACATTTAAAAGAATAGAGGTTGTGTCAAAAATGCTGACACAACCTCTATTCTTTTATTAGCTTCGTGAAACTTGCAGCCCTTTGTCGGAAAGAGTCATATCAACAAAACGTGCTCGTGGATTAGGAGCATGCTCTGTCAGTATCCGTCGTATCTGTCCTGCGGCTTGCGGGTCTTTAGCTACCATATATAAATAACCGCCGCCTCCTGCACCGGGCAATTTATATCCTAATGTATAGTCTTTGATTGTCTCGATAATGGCTGCTACCGCCGGAGGGTTTGTACCGCTGTCCAGCGCCTGGTTTTGTGCCCAGGTTTTATTAATCAGCCCGGCGAAGTTCTCGAAATTACCACGTAGAATAGCCTCGCTCATGTCCGTTGCGTGTACTTTCATCTCGGCTAATAAGCTGAGGTGCGGACCGGAATTGAGGAACATGGAGCTGACGATTTCAGCTAATATTCCTTTCGCTGTACGGGTGATGCCTGTGTAGTAAAGCAAATGGCAGTCGCGATAGTCGGGATGAGTGAATAGTTGGTCGGGCAGCCAGCGCACTAAAGGATTCTGTTCGAAACCGGCTTCGGACTGAAGCAACTTGACACCGGGAAAAACACCGCCATATTGATCCTGCCAACCACCGCCGGTGGTCAGCAACTGCTCTAATGCCAATGTATAACTGCAAATATCGTTTCTATCCCATGCCAGTCCGCAGAAATCATTGATAGCTCCGAGAACGGTGGAAGCCAGAATGGAACTGGTTCCTAACCCCGAACCCGCAGGAATTGCCGCTAATAAGGTAATTTCGAGTCCTGCGCCGAAGGCTTTCAGATGTTCTTCCAGCGAAGCGTAGTTCTCGGCGGAAAATTCCGGTGCAAATCCGGCTAAAGTAAGGGCCGCTTTGGGAATAGAGAAAGGAGAACCGACTTTCTTGTAGTCTTGCAGTTCCTCATAGTTTTCTATGATTTCCACAGCACCCATATCAATGGAGCGAAGTACGATGTGATACTCTTTGCATGGCTTCACATATACTTGCAAGGGTGGCTGTCCGTTCAATTCGATAGCCAGGTTGACAACACTTCCTCCCGAATAGAGAGAGTAGGGAGGGGTATCTGTCCACCCTCCTGCCAGGTCGATGCGGACGGGGCTACGTCCCCATACAATCTGGTCCGAATATACATCGAGACGGGGCTGGTTCTTCCGGCTGGGCATAGCTCCCAATAATCCGTCGCGAAGAAGTTGGAATGCCGATTGTTCTTCTTCTTTATAGTTACTGTCGCCGTGTAGCTTCATGATACGTCCCCGTAGCATCCGGTTGTGGATTCTGACCATTGGCGCGGCGTCTTCTTTTAATATGTCAGGCGTGGCTAAATCAAAGCGGACAAATTCTTTGGCAGCATCCTGCAAATCGAGTTGATAGAATACACTCTTTTCGTAATTGTTGGCCAGCCCTTTCCAGTTGCTCCGGCGATAAGCGCTACGCTGCTCATACAGTCGTTTCAGATTCGCGCGTGCGGATATTTCATCGGCAGAGACTTTTTCTGCTTTTAGCCAAAGTTGTTTTCCTTCTTCCAGTTGGGGTTCGGAGATCATCCAACGTATCAATATACCCAAATCTTCTACGGAAGCTGTTACCGGGAAAATGGAAGCAGACTGTAAATCGTCCGTGCGTCCATTTATGTCTTCCCAAGTAAGGGCTCTTTCCTGCATCCACTGTGAAAAAGGGATATTGAGATATGTGGTCGTTTCATTTTTCAGTGCTCCTTTGAATACATCATCCAATCCGTAAGGACGTGCAACGAATGCGTTGTCGCCAAAAGGAACCACGTCAATACAGATACCGTCCGGCAGATTTATATTCCATTGGTTTTCGGGAACACCTGTGATTATCTGGCGTGATCCGAGATGCCAGCCTTCCCCTACATGGCTGTTTTCAATCCATAGGTTAGCGTTATCTGCACAGAGGGAGACTTGTGTATTGGAGTTCTGGATAAAGATTGCCGGATTCGGTTTTACTTTCCGGTGCATGATCTTTCTTTGGTCACGTACCTTGTCCTGTATGGCTAGCGTAGAAGAAATCAGTTCATGACTTGTACCGAAATGGTAAAATTCGCCGCCGGGTAACGGTAATATGGCTACGGATAGTTGGTTGACTTCTTCATCTTCCGTCTTGGGATGTTCTCCCAAAGCCAGCCCATAGTCGGAATATAAGTCATAGTAATTGATGTCATTCGTTCCTTCCTTGAGCGAGCGCTTCATTAAGACCTCTACGGCACGGTCACTTAAAATCCAGATGCCGATGTCCATTAGGAAAAGGTGAGTCTTGGATAAACCTTCCAATTCTTCCAGAGAGGGCTTCTGTAACATGAAGTCGAGTACTTCAGGGCTTTCCCGGTCGGAGACAAAAACTCCGTGATGAGTGGCCAGAGAAGGATTTACCCATAAGCCGTAGCATACGACGTCCACATTGGGAATGTCCTGCAAAGGTTTTTCCGAACGGATATATACATCTCCACTGGCTATCAATGTATTCATGCCGGCCGGCGCTTGCTGCATGATTCTTTCGTATAACGGGAGTTGCAAAGACAGCAGGTTCTGTCCCAGTCTTTGTCCTCTTTCCCAACTGAAGATCGGGATAGGGGTCAGTATCTTACCGGAAGGTCCGTAACTGGGTAAGCGGCGGCTTTGTCCTCCTGCATGAAGTAATATCCTTTTTTCGCGTCCTATCCAATCATTGAAAGACTCTTGTGGGGCAAATGCCTGGTGGCAGGCTTGCAAGAGCCAGGTTGTTCCGCCTCCAGAGCCAAGCTTGCTGCCTATGGGATCGGATGTACAAAACCATTCGTTATGATTAACTTCTTCCAGTTCGTGAAAACAGTGGATCAGGTTTGGGGGTAAAGATAATAACTTTTGCATGATAGAATCGTCGTTTGTTGGTTAGAATTTCTATAGATCAAGTCCATCCCAAGCTTCACAGAGCGCTTGCATGGACGGTAGTAATAAATCGGCTCCGGAGTCCAGCAATACCTGTCCGTCCAGAGGTCCCGTGTTCACAGCGATTGTGAAAATGCCGGCTTTGTGTCCGGCTTCCACCCCGAGAGGTGCGTTCTCCACTACCACCGCTTCGTCGGCTTTCAGACCACCTTTTTTCAGGGCCATAAGATACGGTTCCGGGTTTGGCTTTCCGTATTTGACATCGAATGCCGTAACCATTAGTTCTTTGTGAAACATTCCCGGAAAGTTATGCTCCAACCGTTCGAGTAATGAAAGTTGTCCGGAACCTGTTACCACCATTGGAGTGAGTCCTTCACCTTTTACTTTTTGCAACAGTTCCCATGCGCCGGGCATACGTTCAGCTTCTGCATACGAGTTGAATAAGACACTTTTCTCCTGATATATACTTTCTATTTCTTCCTGCGTGGCCTCCCTTCCCAGTTCACGCTGAAATACAATATTAATAGTGGCAGCCCCTGTCCGTCCTTCGTGCATATAGGCTTCTTCACGGCTAAGAGTAAGCCCGTGTGATTTCATCACCTTATGCCAGGCTTCGGAATGATAGGGCATGGAATTAAAAAGCACGCCGTCCATATCGAACAGGACGGCTTTCAGTTTTTTCTTCATACTTTATAAATAGTGAACCATTATCTGTTTAGAGTTTAATCTTCTTATTTCGAAACATATACGAGGCAAAGATAACTATAAAAAATGAGAGATAAGACAAAACGGACGGATAGTTGCAAGCGGGCTCTTTGAGCAATAAAGTATCCAATTATTTGTCATTTAGAAGATTATGTGTATTTTTGTAGCATTATAAACTCAATGATAGCATGAAAAAGAGAGTATTATTGTTGCTACCTTTGTTTTTAGGTGCTTGTTCCGATAGTGGGGAGAGTCCTGTTATCACGATAGAAAGACTGTATGTAAATACTGATCCGGACAGTGAGGATTCTAAAGGGGAAGACTATACTAATCAGAAAGATAATCTGCCGGCTTTAAAGGTAGGGGATAAGGTGAATGCTTTTTTGCTCTTGGATGGGAATGGAGCTGAACTTAAAACCTTTAAACTTCAGAATGACGAAGCAGTGAAAGCCGAACTTCGTTATGAAAAAGCCGAAGTCTCTACCGAAGGAAATCTGACGGATGAGGAAAAAGGTCAGTTACGTTTTAAGGACGGTGTGACGCAAACCAGGGTCATGGTGAAAGCTACTATTGAACATGTAGATAAGAACGGTGATGTGAAGCTGGCTTTCTATCTTTCCTCCAAGGCTGAATGTGAAGGCGCACAAGAGGAAATCGGCTTGAAAACCAAAGAGGTAGAGGAGAAAGATTAAGAACGGAATGTCGATAGACAACATAAAAAAGAAGCGGTCTTATTAAGACCGCTTCTTTTTTATGTATAGATTCTATTACAATCTTGATTGGATCGCTTTGGATTCTTCCTCGTAACCCGGTTTGTTCAGCAACGCAAACATGTTCTTCTTGTATGCTTCTACACCCGGCTGGTTGAAAGGATTCACGCCCAGCAGATAACCGCTGATACCGCAAGCCTTTTCGAAGAAATAAAGCAGGCCGCCGATATTGTATTCGCTCAATGAAGGAAGAACAATACGCATATTAGGTACGCCACCGTCTACGTGAGCCAATTGAGTTCCCAGTTCCGCCATTTTGTTCACTTCATCCACACGTTTGCCGGCTAGGAAATTCAGACCATCCAGGTTGGCTTCGTCAGAAGGAACTTCCAGTTTATGGTCTACCTTATCCAGTGAGATGACAGTTTCGAAGATAGAACGTTCACCTTCCTGAATCCATTGTCCCATAGAGTGAAGGTCGGTAGAGAAGTCTACTGATGCGGGGAAAATACCTTTGTTGTCCTTACCTTCTGATTCTCCGTAAAGCTGTTTCCACCATTCGCTTACATAATGCAGTTTCGGACAGAAGTTGACGAGGATTTCGATCTTCTTTCCGTTTCTGTACAGTTCATTACGGGTAGCAGCATAGATAGCAGCAGGGTTTTCTGCAAACGGAACGTCTGCGCCACATGCTTTTTCCATGTCGGCAGCGCCGGCAACCAGTTGCTCAATGTCGAACCCGGCAACAGCAATCGGCAGCAAACCGACCGGAGTCAGTACAGAGAAACGTCCGCCTACATTATCGGGGATGATGAATGTTTTGTAACCTTCCTTGTCGGCAGTAACACGTGCTGCACCTTTCTTGGCGTCTGTTACAGCTACGATTACCTGTTTTGCAGTTTCTTTACCGCGTTGGTCTTCGCATTGTTTCTTCAACAGGCGGAAGGCAAGCGCAGTTTCGGTAGTAGTTCCCGATTTGGAGATATTGATAACACCGAATTTCTTGTCTTTCAGATACTCAGTCAGTTCGAATAGATAATCTTCGCTGATATTGTGTCCGGCATAAATCATGATCGGAGCTGTCTTTTTTTCCTGCAACCAAGTGAAGCTATTAGATAACGCCTCGATTACGGCACGTGCGCCCAGATAGCTACCACCGATACCTGCAATGATCACTACTTCACAGTTGTCTCTCAATACCTTTGCGGTAGCGTTCAAGTCAGCCAAGTGTTCTTTGCTGATAGAAGAAGGCAAGTGCAGCCAGCCTAAAAAGTCGTTCCCTTTTCCAGTTCCTTTTTCCAGCATTTCCTGTGCGGCTTTTACCTCTGCTTCGTAGGCAGAAACCTTTTCTTTGGAGATAAATCCAAAAGTCTTTTCAATGTTCAAGCTAATCATATCTTTCTTGTTTAAAGGTTATCTAAAAGAATCAGTTAGTAATTTAATCTCGATCATAGGCGAGATACGTTCGTATAGAATGTTGTACACAGCGTCCAGTATCGGCATATTGACATGATGATGCTTGTTGATTTCCTTGATACACTTCGTACCGTAGTAACCTTCAGCGATCATTTCCATTTCAATCTGTGCGCTCTTTACGGAATATCCCTTACCGATCATTGTGCCGAATGTCCGGTTACGGCTGAAATTCGAATAGCCGGTCACCAGCAAGTCACCCAGATAAACAGATTCATCTACGTTTCTGTTCAACGGATGTACCGTATTCAGGAAACGGTTCATCTCCTGGATAGCGTTGGAAATCAGTACGGCCTGAAAGTTGTCGCCGTATTTCAGTCCGCTGCAAATACCGGCGGCGATAGCATATACGTTTTTGAGTACCGAACTGTACTCGATACCTGATACGTCGTCACTAACAGATGTTTTGATAAAGCTGCTTCCCAGTCGACGCGCGAAGATACGTGCTTTGTCTTTGTCCGGGCAGGCGATGGTCAGATAAGAAAGGCGTTCCAAAGCTACTTCTTCTGCGTGGCAGGGACCTGCCAGTACAGCGATATTTTCGGGAGGAACACCGTATTCCTTGGTAAAGTATTCTGATACGATAACGTTGTCGTCGGGTACGATTCCTTTGATAGCGGTGATGATGAACTTATCCTTTATCTTGGTTTTCAGCTTTTTCAGGTGAGCTTTCAGATAAGGGGAAGGAGTGACGAAAATCAGCGTATCCGATTCTTTCACAACATCGTTGATGTTGGAACTGAAAGAGATACGCTTGGTATCGAATTTCACTCCTGTCAGATAAGCCGGATTGTGCCCCAATCTCTTGAAATCAGCGATGCGGTCATCGCGTCGCATATACCAATTGATAGAGTCTTCTTGAGCCAGACACATCTTCGCAATAGCTGTGGCCCAACTTCCACCGCCCATTATCGCTATCTTACCGGGTAATTTCATTTGTATGGATTTGGATGAAGAACTTATTTAATTTTCTGTATCCAATCAGTTACGTCGTTTACCGACGGGTTGGCCAGTTCTAATTTGTATTTCTTATTGATGCCGCAGATGTCCTGGTGTAGCTTCTGCGCATTGACATCTTTCATGTCTTCTACGGTGTTGTAGCCGGCTTTCTGAATAACAGGCACCCAGTCTTCTGCGATACCCAGTTCCATATATTTGGCGGCTGCGTCTTTCTTCACCACCTTTTCCGGACGCATTTGCGGGAAGAATAACACTTCCTGAATGGTAGTCTGACCGGTCATTAACATAACCAGACGGTCGATACCGATGCCGATACCCGATGTAGGAGGCATACCATATTGTAAAGAACGCAGGAAGTCCTGGTCGATAATCATTGCTTCATCGTCACCCTTGTCAGCCAGACGCATCTGTTCTTTGAAGCGTTCTTCCTGGTCGATCGGGTCGTTCAATTCCGAGTAGGCGTTGGCAAGTTCCTTGCCGTTTACCATTAATTCGAAACGTTCGGTCAGTCCCGGTTTGGAACGGTGCATCTTGGTCAGCGGAGACATTTCAACCGGATAATCGGTGATGAAAGTCGGCTGGATATAAGTACCTTCGCAGAATTCGCCGAAAATTTCGTCAATCAACTTGCCCTTACCCATTGTGTCGTCGATTTCCTCCATTTTCAGTTCCTTGCAGACTTGGCGGATTTCTTCTTCGCTCTTGCCGTTCAGGTCGTAACCGGTCTTTTCCTTGATAGCGTCGAGGATAGGCAGACGGCGGTAAGGAGCTTTGAAGCTGATAGTCTTTCCGTCGACAACGCTTTCTGTACAGCCGTTTACAGCGATACAGATACGTTCCAGCAATTTCTCGGTGAAGTTCATCATCCAGTTGTAATCCTTGTACTGAACATAGAGTTCCATGCAGGTAAATTCCGGATTGTGGGTCTTGTCCATACCCTCGTTACGGAAGTTCTTGCCGATTTCATATACACCTTCAAAACCACCTACAATCAGTCGCTTCAGATAAAGTTCCGTTGCGATGCGCAGGTAAAGGTCTATATCCAGCGAGTTATGGTGCGTGATGAACGGGCGGGCGCTTGCTCCACCGGCAATAGATTGCAGGATAGGCGTTTCCACTTCAGTGTATCCGGCTTCATCGAGAGCGTTACGCAGTGTTTTCACTACGGTGGCACGCTTCAGGAATGTCTCTTTCACACCGTCGTTTACCACCAGGTCTACATAACGTTGGCGATAACGGAGTTCGGGATCTTCAAAAGAGTCGTAAGCTACGCCGTCCTTGTATTTTACGATAGGAAGCGGTTTGATGGATTTTGCAAGTACGGTCAGCTTCTTTGCGTGAATACTGATTTCGCCCATTTGGGTGCGGAATACAAAGCCCTCGATACCGATAAAGTCACCTAAGTCGAGCAGGCGTTTGAATACAGCGTTGTACAGTTCCTTGTCTTCTCCCGGACAGATGTCGTCACGGGTGATGTACACCTGGATGCGACCTTTAGAGTCCTGTAATTCGATAAAAGAAGCTTTACCCATTACGCGGCGGCTCATGATACGTCCGGCTACAGAAACCTGGCGCGGCTCGTCCTCGTCCTTGAATTCAGCTTTAATATCTGTAGAGAAAGCATTGGTTACATACTCTGCTGCAGGGTATGGGTCGATACCCATTGCACGAAGCTCATTCAGGCTGTTGCGTCGAATGATTTCCTGTTCACTTAGTTCTAGTATATTCATTTCGTTACGTATTAACTCAATTTTGTGGGCAAAAATACGAAACTTTTCTCATATATCCTGTAATCTGTCTCTTTTTTGTATCTTTGCGCCCTCAAACTAATAGGTATGACAGGACAAAAGACACCCACTGCGTTGGGAACGGAAAAGATCGGGAAGCTTTTAATGCAGTATGCCATTCCGGCAATTATCGCCATGACGGCATCTTCTCTATATAATATGGTGGACAGTATTTTCATCGGTCACGGGGTAGGGGCAATGGCTATCTCCGGATTGGCGCTGACCTTTCCGCTGATGAATCTCGCTGCCGCTTTCGGCTCGCTGGTCGGTGTGGGAGCGGCTACATTGGTTTCGGTGAAACTGGGACAAAAAGATTACGACACCGCACAACGGGTACTCGGCAATGTGCTGGTACTGAATATTATCATCGGACTTGCCTTTACGGTTGTCACACTGATATTTCTCGACCCTATTCTTTATTTCTTCGGTGGTAGTGACGCCACGGTAGGCTATGCCCGTGATTATATGGTCGTTATCTTATTGGGTAACGTCGTCACCCACCTTTATTTAGGTCTGAATGCCGTACTCCGTTCGGCGGGGCATCCGCAGAAAGCGATGGTTGCCACAATTGCCACGGTGGTGATTAATACGATACTCGACCCTGTTTTTATCTATGGCTTCGGCTGGGGAATACAAGGGGCGGCAATCGCTACCATTACCGCACAGGTCATCGCATTGGCATGGCAGTTCAAGCTATTCTCTAACAAAGAAGAACTGCTGCACTTCCATAAAGGAATTTTCCGGTTGAAGAAGAAAATCGTAGTCGATTCTTTAGCAATCGGTATGGCGCCTTTCCTTATGAATCTGGCAGCCTGTTTCATCGTTATTCTTATCAATCAAGGTTTGCAGCATCACGGTGGTGACTTGGCTATCGGAGCGTTCGGTATTGTCAACCGATTGGTATTCCTCTTTGTCATGATTGTAATGGGACTGAACCAGGGTATGCAGCCGATCGCCGGTTACAACTATGGAGCCAAGCAATATCCGCGTGTGACAAAAGTCTTGAAAATAACTATTTATGCAGCAACCATTGTTACCACTACAGGCTTCCTGATGGGAATGTTTATTCCCCGGCTAGCAGTCTCGATTTTTACGACACACGAAGAACTGGTACGCATTTCTGCCAAAGGGCTGCGTATTGTTGTGATGTTCTTTCCTATTGTGGGTTTCCAAATGGTGACTTCCAACTTCTTCCAGAGTATCGGCATGGCGAGCAAGGCGATATTTTTGTCTGTCTCCCGCCAGGTTCTTATCCTGATACCTTGTCTGCTGATTCTTCCACAGTTCTACGGACAACTGGGAGTCTGGATAAGTATGCCGATTTCCGATCTTATAGCAAGCTTGATTGCCGGGACAATGCTTTGGTGGCAGTTCAAGCAATTCAGGAAAGTGTCTGTCTGACGGGCTTGTTGCGATACTCCTTGGGAGAGATGCCGACATACACCCTTCACTCATAGATGTATCTTCCGGAGTTATTATAACATAATTGAATGGCATCAGTGGCTCCATGTATCTTTTCGTTTCAAATGGGTTTCACTGCAAATTAACAAACAAATAGCTACAAATAACAAACTATTCCGGCTTTTTATCTCTGATAACCTACAAATAGAACAATATTTCGTCTATATCAACCTTTCCCCACTTGTTTGCTTGGGATACTTTTGTAATAACTAAATAACAAATGAAAATATGAGACGATTAAACTTCTTATTGACAGGACTTCTTGCAGTTTTGCTGGCGTCATGCAATCAGCGTGTGCAGAATATAGAAAATAAGCCGGCAGTGAAGATTGATACCGTACTTTCTGCTGACAAACAGACTGCCTTGCAGTTTCCCGGACGGGTGAAAGCGGCTCAGGACATAAGCCTGGCATTCCGGGTGAGCGGAACTATCCAGCGTATGTATGTGAATGACGGTGCTTATGTGCGCAAAGGACAACTGCTTGCCGAACTTGATCCTACAGATTATCAGATTCAACTGGATGCGGCGGAAGCCGAATACCAGCGTGTCAAGGCGGAAGCGGAGCGCGTAATGGCTCTTTATAAGGAAAATGTAACCACTCCCGACGCAAACGACAAAGCCGTGTACGGACTGAGGCAGATTACCGCCAAATACAACCATGCTAAGGACCAGTTGGAATATACCCGCCTGTATGCCCCTTTCAGCGGATATGTACAGAAACGCCTTTTCGACTCCCATGAGACGGTGGCTGCCGGAATGCCTGTCGTTTCCGTAATCAGCGAGGGAACGCCGGAAGTGGAGATTAATCTTCCGGCAGTGGAATATATCCGTCGCCGGCAGTTTACCCGCTATTATTGCACATTCGATGTATATCCGCAGCAGAGATATGTGCTGGATTTGATTAGCGTCACTCCCAAAGCGAATGCCAACCAGCTCTATACCATGCGCCTTCAATTGAAAAGCGGAGACAAGCAGGCGGTTCCTTCTCCTGGGATGAATACAATGGTCACTATCGAATGTGCCGAAGGGGAAATGCGTAACCTGTCCGTTCCCGGCGGAGCGATTCTCCGTCAGAACGGGAATACGGGTGTCTTTCTTTATAATCCGTCCGATAAAACGATTCGTCGTTGCGATGTGACCGTTACTCGCTTGCTTAGTGACGGCAGATGCCTTATAGTTTCGGACGAAGTGAAACCGGGTGACTTGATTGTTGTCTCGGGAGTGCATCATGTGAAAGATGGGCAACAGGTGGAACCTCTTCTTCCGGCTGCCGAAACGAATGTGGGAGGACTGCTATGATAGATATTAGTAAATGGGCATTTGAGAACAAGAAGTTAATCTACTTCCTGATTGCTGTACTGATTGTGGGCGGAGCTTATTCCAGCTACGAGATGAGTAAACTGGAAGACCCTGAAATAACGGTGAAGCTCGCCATGGTGGTTACTACCTATCCCGGTGCATCCGCGCATCAGGTGGAACTGGAAGTGACGGATGTACTCGAAAAGAATATCCGTTCTATGGGGAATATAGATAATGTGGAAAGCTATTCCTACAACGACCTCTCCCTGATTCAGGTAGAACTGAAAACGACTGTCAAGGAAACCGACGTGGAACAGTGCTGGGACTTGCTGCGCCGTAAGGTGGCGAACGCACAGGCGGAACTTCCTGAAGGTGCCAGCCCTTCTATCGTGAAAGATGATTTCGGTAATGTCTACGGAATGTTTTTTGCCTTGACGGGCGACGGACTTTCTGACAGGGAACTCTCCGACTATTCCGAATTAATCAAACGTGAAGTCAGCGAATTGGACGGTGTGGAACGCGTCGATTTATACGGCAACCGTCCGGAATGTATCAACATCTCCCTATTGCAAGACCGAATGGCCAACTTGGGTGTGAAACCTGCCGAAGTGCTTGCCACCCTGAACGGACAGAATAAAACAACCTATACCGGCTATTACGACAACGGTGACAGCCGTATCCGGGTCACGGTCAGCGATAAATTCAAGACGGTGGAAGACATCGGACGTATGCTGATTCAGGGACACGATGCCGACCAGCTGCGTCTGAGCGACATCGCCCGCATTGAAAAAGACTACGAAGACCCCACCCGCAACGAATTGTTCTATGACCGTCAGCGTGCCATGGGAATCATGGTTGCCGCCTCTCCCGATGCCGATATTATCAAAGTCGGCAAACGGGTGGAGCAGAAACTTGAACAACTGAAAGCCGAACGCCTGCCGGCAGGAATGGAATGCCACAAGGTATTCTATCAGCCCGAACGTGTCGGAAGTTCTTTGGGGACATTTATCCTGAATCTGATAGAATCCGTGATTATTGTAGTTGTCATCCTGATGATTGCAATGGGATTCAAGAGCGGGGTGATTATCGGTATCAGTCTGGTAGTGACAGTGTTCGGCACTTTCCTGTTTTTGTATTTTATGGACGGCACGATGCAGCGTGTATCTTTGGCATCCTTTGTACTTGCCATGGGAATGTTGGTGGATAATGCGATTGTCATTATAGACGGTATTCTGGTCGATTTGAAAGCCGGAAAGAGCCGCATGGAAGCCATGACCGCTATCGGGCGGCAGACGGCAATGCCTCTGCTCGGCGCTACCCTGATTGCTATTATCGCTTTCCTTCCTATATTCATGTCTCCCGATACGGCAGGAGTCTACACGCGCGACTTGTTTATTGTGTTGGCGGTCTCCCTGCTGCTTAGTTGGGTACTCGCCTTGGTGCACGTCCCGTTAATGGCGAACCGGATTCTGCATCCGGACGTATCCGCAGCTACTGCCACTACCGGAAAGCGGGTGTACGAAGGAAAGATATATGCAGTGCTGCGTTCATTATTGAGATTCAGCCTGGCACATCGCTGGAGCTTTGTCTTTGCCATGATTGCCTTGGTGGTACTTTCGGGGTTTAGTTACCGGTTTATGAAGCAGGGTTTCTTCCCGGATATGGTCTACGACCAGCTATACATGGAATATAAACTTCCCGAAGGTATTAATTCCACACGGGTGGCACGCGACTTGGAAGAGATAGAGACTTACTTGAAGAAACGTCCTGAAATCACGCACGTCACCACTTCTATCGGCGGGACGCCTGCCCGTTACAACTTGGTACGTAATATAGCCAACCCTTCTTTATCTTACGGTGAACTGATAATCGACTTTACTTCGCCCGATGCACTGGTCGACAACATGGCAGAGATTCAACAGTATCTTTCTTCCCATTATCCGGACGCCTATGTGAAGCTAAACCGCTATAACCTGATGTTCAAGAAATATCCTATCGAAGCGCAATTTACCGGTCCCGACCCTGCCGTGCTACATCAACTGGCAGACAGTGCCCGGAAAATCATGGAAAATTGCCCGGACGTCTGTCTGATTACCACCGACTGGGAACCGCAGGTTCCCGTCCTGACGATTGAATACGATCAGCCTACGGCACGTGCTATCGGACTGAGCCGAAATGACGTGAGTCTTTCCCTGCTCACGGCTACGAGTGGTATCCCGATTGGTTCTTTCTACGAAGGAATTCATAAGGATAACATCTACTTGCGCTGTCTTGACGAACATGGAAAACCTATTGAGAATCTGGATAACACGCAGATATTTTCTTCCCTTCCTTCCCTCAACGGCTTGTTGACACAGGAGATGATGATGAAGCTGAAAACGGGAACACTCTCTAAAGAGGAACTTGTGGAAACTTTAATGGGAACTACTCCGCTGAAACAAATCAGCAAGCGGATAGACGTGAAATGGGAAGACCCGGTTGTCCCCCGCTATAACGGGCAACGTAGCCAGCGCGTGCAATGTTCCCCTGTTCCGGGCGTGGAAACGGAGAAAGCCCGGCAGTCTATTGCCGGGCAGATTGAACGGATTCCGCTTCCCGACGGCTACAAGCTGCAATGGCAAGGCGAAAGAAATGCCAGCACGAAATCCATGCAGTATTTGTTCAAGAACTTCCCGTTTGCTATCATCCTGATGATTTCTATCTTGATTATGCTGTTCAAGGATTATCGGAAGCCGGTTATCATCTTCTGCACGATTCCTTTGGTATTTGTCGGTGTGGTAGCTGTAATGCTGCTGACCGGAAAGACGTTCAACTTTGTTGCTATCGTCGGTACACTGGGACTTATCGGTATGATTATCAAAAACGGTATTGTGCTGATGGATGAAATTACCCTGCAAATCAGTCAGGGAGTGGAACCGGTAACGGCACTGATAGATAGTTCGCAGAGCCGTCTCCGTCCTGTGATGATGGCATCGCTCACTACCATTCTGGGAATGATTCCATTGTTGCCGGATGCCATGTTCGGCTCATTGGCGGCTTCCATTATGGGCGGACTGTTGTTCGGTACGCTGATTACTTTATTGTTTATTCCTATTTTGTATGCACTATTCTTTCATATAAAAAAGACAGACAAATGAAAAAAGAGATTCTTTCAGCCATTGGAATAATAGCGGGCATATTGTTCGGCACAACGCTTTCTCTTTCCGCACAAGAGAAACTAAGCCTGAAACAATGCCGCGAAATGGCGTTGAAATACAATAAGGAAATGGCTGCTGCCGACCGGCAGACAGAAGCAGCACGGTTGATGTCCCTCAGCTATAAAGCCAATTTTTTCCCGAACTTTACCGCCAACGGAACAGGGATTTACAGCACTGCCGATGGAAGTCTCGGCATTCCGGGCGGTAATCTCCCTGTTTTCATGCCCAACCCCACTACGGGAGAACTGGTATCCAGCGGTTTCGCCTATTTCCCCGGGTTGAACCTGGATTATAAAGTAGGAACCGTTTATTCCGGCGGCATACAAATGGAGCAGCCTCTCTATATGGGCGGCAAAATTCGTGCGGCCTATAAAATGTCTTTGCTGGGTAAAGAGATGGCTCACCTGAACGAAGCGCTGACTACCTCGGAAGTTCTTCTGAATACGGACAAAGCTTACGTCCAACTAGTGAAAGCCAAAGAAATGAAGAAAGTGGCCGAGAAATATCACGCTTTATTGACGGAACTGTCCCGGAACGTGAAAAGTGCCCACCAACATGGCATGAAACCTCAGAATGACGTATTGAAAGTGCAAGTGAAGCTCAACGACAGCGAACTTTCTTTGCGTAAGGCAGACAATGCCCTTCGCCTTGCTTCCATGAATCTTTGCCATTACATCGGACGTCCCTTGACAACGCAAATTGATATTTCCGATGACTTCCCCGAAGTGGAACAGGAGTGGAAAATCCAGGTTTCCGATATTACCGCCCGTCCGGAATATGGAATACTGAACAAACAAGTTGCTATCGCTGAGCAGGAAGTGAAGCTGAACCGTAGTGAATTGCTCCCTCGTATCGGCGTCAGAGGCAGCTACGACTATCTTCACGGGCTGGAAATCAACGACGAAACATTTATGAAAAAAGGAGCTTTCTCCGTCTTTTTGAATGTCTCCGTCCCCCTGTTTCATTTTGGTGAACGTACCAATAAGGTAAAATCCGCCAAAGCGAAACTCGAACAAACTCGTCTTGAACAAGAAAATGCCAGTGAAAAGATGTTGCTGGAATTAATGCAGGCAGCTAATAACTTGGATGAGGCGCGTCTTGAAACGGAACTTTCCGATCGTTCACTGGAACAGGCGGAAGAAAATATGAAAGTCAGCGGCAAACAGTATGAGGTCGGACTGGAAACTCTCTCGGATTATTTGGAAGCGCAAATGCTCTGGCAACAGGCTTACCAGACACGTGTAGACGCTCATTTCCAACTGTATGTGAATTATATTGCTTATCTGAAAGCGGCGGGGCAACTGCATCCGACCGACTAATTGCTTCCTTCGAAAAAAGATAGTGTTTTTCTCAAAGTATTCTCACCGTGATGAGAAAAAGTTCTCATCACGGTGAGAACTTTTTCTCATAGTAATGAGTATTTATTCTCACTATGGTGAGAATAACCCTTTGTCAGAACATACCGGAACAGCGATTTACCAGTCGTATTTATCAATATACCGGTCAAATTCGGGTTTGGTTTTAATACCATGTTTCAAAAAGATAGCCGCAATCTGTTCTTGCTCGCAAGGATGTAGCAAGCGTTCTTTGTTGCGGATACGGTAATACATACTACGCCCCATTAACGTATACAGTTCTCTACGTATGGCAACAGCAGTAGAATATGATATATTGTCTAGCAAATGATCTATACCGGAAGCAAAGTGTGAAGTGCAGAATGGCTTGAAATAATCACATTTGTTTTCGTTTCCTGCTATGTGAAGTGGATTGACTGCCGTGTAATAAGGGATTTCTTGCGGAATAGATAATGTAGCTTGATAACGGAGGCATTTGTTACGACGCGGACATTGTTTGTTGTTGCAGTATAGAAAAGTTTTGGGCACATCCTTGTAATTGATTTTTTCATTCATGGCTTTAATCGTTTGTATATGAGTTGTTGTTTCTTTCTGTTATTTTGTTTTGTATACAAAACAAAAGTGCCTATTTTATATCCTGTATTGTAAAACAGTTAGGCTCTTGTAACCATTTTCTATTTATGTTCTGTTTATAGGAACAAAGGTAGCAATTATTTTGATATAAAGAAAAGTTTGAGACTATACTGATTTGATGCGCACCCTCATCTCCTGAGCGTCGAATGTCACTGATTCATTACGGAAAAGTCTTTCTATATGTCCGCTGGTTATCATTTCCGAAGTGGGCAAAGTGTACATATATGGGTTATCTATCAGCATGATAGAGTCACAAAGCGACAATGCGATGTCAAGGTCATGTGTGGAGAATAAGATACATTTGCCTTCTTCTTGTGCCAGCTTTTTCAGTAGCAGGCAGAGTTCATAACGATTGGGCAAGTCAAGAAAGGCAGTCGGCTCGTCGAGCAGGATTACCGGGGTGTCCTGCGCAAGCGCACGAGCAATCATAATTCGCTGGCATTCGCCGTCGGACATCTTATCCATTGTCTTTTCTGCATAACCGGACATACCGACCAACTGAATGGCATTATCCACTATTTTCCGGTCTTCCGGTTGAAGCTGACCGAGCCAGTTTGTGTAGGGAGCACGCCCCAACGCTACCACATCCTTGCAGCGAAGATTGGCGATGCGCACTTTGTCGGTGGTTACGAAACTAATGCTCAGAGCTAATTTTTCCGGTTTCAGTGAAGCAATGTCTTTTCCTTGCAGATTGATTTCTCCCGATTGAGGACTTTCCAGTCCCATTATGGCACGCAGGAGAGTACTTTTTCCTGTTCCGTTGCGTCCTAGCAGTGCAACGAGTTGTCCGCCTGTGATTCGGGCGTTTACCGTTTTCAACAGCGTGCGCTGTCCGTATCCTAATGTCAGTTCCTTAAGTTCAATCATTTGAATCCATGCAAGTTTTTAGCTATTACCCATAAAATGACCGGAACACCGAGCAAGGCGGTGATACAGTTCACCGGAAGCAGGAATTTCTTGGCGATGATGTCGCAAAGAAGCATGCTGATAAGTCCCGTCAGCATAGTGCCGGGGACAAGTATCCGGTGGTCGGCGTTGTTGAACAGCAACCGTGTGACATGCGGCACTGCCAACCCGATAAAACCTACCGGGCCGCAGAATGCGGTCACCGTTCCTGTCAGCAGCGCGGTGGAGATGAAGATGAGTGTACGTGAACGCTTGATATTCATTCCCATTGTCCGTGCATAGTTTTCTCCAAGAAGCAACAGGTTCAAAGGTTTGATGCAGACTATGGAAATGAGCAGTCCCAGGCATAACATCGGTGTCATGATTCCCAGTTGGGTGGTGGTGATGTGCCCGAGAGAACCCATTGACCAGAGCGTGAACATTTTTAATTGTTCGGCAGAACTCAGATATTGCAGTATCTGGATAATGGCGCCTGCCACATAACCTATCATGACTCCCATAATCAATACACCGAGGATATTTTTTACTTTCCGGCTGATAACGGCTACTCCCAGTAAAATGACAGCCGTTCCTATCCAACCGGAACCGACGATGCCCAATGACTGGAGCAGTGGAAATTCAGACCAGCCGAGCAGTGGAGCTCCCAGTATAAACAAGGCAACCCCTAATCCTGCACCGGAACTTACTCCCAGCAAATAGGGATCCGCCAATGGGTTTTGGAAAACTGTCTGCATCTGCAAACCGCTTACGGAGAGTGCCACGCCTATCAGTGCCGCCACTATTACCCGTATGAACCGGATAGAAAGAAGAATGTTGCGTGTCATTTCATCACATTCGCCTCCGGTGAGCACAGCCCATACCTTGGAGACAGGGATATACGTGTCTCCGGTTGCCATATCTATGACTAGCAATAGCAGGGCGATTATGCCTAGCGCGATAAATAAAAGTGCAGTATGTTTGCGGGGTTGTTTCATTCCAGACGCCTGTAATAATAAAGTGAATCGGATACAAGCTCCGGATGAAAAATATGAATCAAGTCGCGTAACACAACGTCGGGACGGACAACTGCCGATTCCCAATAATCGTTTCCGCCTGTCGGCGTCAACCGTAAGTTGTTGTTATAAACAGTCTTTTCGTTCACGGCTTTTGCGTCTGCGAATTTAGGGTTGACAGCTTTCAGCTCCTCAAGTGTAGTTGCCGAACCGACATTAATCCAGTAATCGGCTTTTTGTATCAGGCCATAGGCTGTTTCCAGTCCGATTGGGGTTGAACTGTTGGAACTGTTTTCTTTATAAATGTACTCTGCGCCTGCATCGGCAATCAGTCGTGCCATATAACTTTGGGTGGAAGGCATTACCCAACTGTCGTTCCACGGAGTGTTGAACATAACGGTAGGACGCTGGCTGACGGAATCCGTGAGGGCTTTCAGTGCGTAATAACGTTGGGGAATTTCCCGGAATATTTCTATTCCCTTTTCCCGTTTGTCTGTCAGTTCGGAAAGGACAATCATCCATTCGGCTTTGCCGAGCGGTGATTCTTCCAGATATTCCCCCATATATAGATAAGGTATGGAAAGTTCTTTCAGTTTGTCCGTTACAGCGGTTTGGGCGTCACCTATGCCATAGAGCAAGACTACGTCGGGCTTTAATCCAATCAGCAGTTCGTAGTTCATTTCAGGACCCATATCCTTGATTGAATCTTTGTGGGCAAGGATGTAGGGATTGGCGATATAATCAATGCCCGAAACTCCGACAATCCGGTTGACTTCTCCCAGTTCATCGAGCATGGCAACATAGGAAGAAGACATGCATACAATCTGTTTGGCTCCGGCAGGGATGACGGGACCGTTGAATCCGGCAGGCGCTTGCTCGCCGTTGCGTGTAACAAAATAAGACATTGTTACGTCGTTGGCGCCTTGCCACGGGTTGGTAATCTGTATAAGCGTACTGGCAGCGTTCTCAGCACCCAGGATTTTAAATCCCGAAGCGTATTCAGGGGTATATACATCTTGGTTGAATGCTTCCAGAGATGTCTTATTACGGGTGATACAGCTTGCCAAAAAGAGCAGGCAAAGTAACGTGATAGTCGGAGCAGGAGATTTCACTTTTATAAGATGTTTAATTAGAAAAAAATAATAGTGGGTCCTTTCGAACGGCAAAGATAGGACTTAATTATTAGTTTGTTTTTATTTTAGTTGGATTTTTCTTTCGATTTGTTCCTATTTGTGTATCTTTGTCCCCAGAAATTTTGGTGTCACTTTTCCGATTCTACGGAAAGAGTGGTGAAAAGGGAATCAGGTGTAAATCCTGAACAGACCCGCTGCTGTAAGCTCCGCCAAAAGTTTTCCTACAATACTCAAATCCACTGTTCCGCTTTGGAGGAATGGGAAGGGCGTTAGGAAAATGGAGTAAGTCAGAAGACCTGCCAAAATTGAATTCTTGAAACTTTCCGGGATTAGAGTTTGAAGAGTGCAGTTTTTTATTCAAAATACATCTTTGATTGGTGATGTGAAGTTTCAGGAAGGAGGAATATGCCTTTTTGAGTGTTCCATTATGCGGGGAGAAGCACGTGTATATGTTTGAGTGTATGGAAAATTGCATCCTCACTGTAACCCTATGAAAGTTTATTATTTTAATTAATAAACAGGAGGATTATGTTCGGGCAGATTTATTTTAGGGTATTGGGGATAGGATGCTTTTTGAGTATGGCTTTATTGTCGTCAGCACAAAGCAAACTGGACAGTTTGCATCATCTTAATGAAGTAGTGGTTACTGCCAGAATTAATAAGGAGGTAATTCCGGTGCAATCTTTATCAGGGGATAAGTTGGAGAAACTGGCTGCACATTCGGTAGCGGACGCTATACGTTATTTTTCCGGAGTACAAATAAAAGATTATGGTGGAATAGGCGGGCTGAAGACCGTTAATATCCGAAGTATGGGAACGAATCATGTGGGAGTGTTTTATGACGGTATTGAACTGGGTAATGCGCAGAATGGAGTGATTGATTTGGGACGTTTCTCTTTGGATAATATGGAAGCTGTCACTTTATATAATGGTCAGAAAAGTGCCATTTTCCAACCGGCGAAAGATTTTGGTTCTGCAGGTTCTATTTATCTCCAGTCGAGAACCCCCGTTTTTCGGGAGGATAGGGCTTATCATGTGAAAGCGACTTTTAAGACGGGTTCTTTCGGAGTTGTCAATCCTTCTTTGCTTTGGGAACAGAAACTGAGTGAGAATGTGAGTGCGTCACTTAGTACTGAATATATGTATACAACCGGAAAGTATAAATTTACTTATGCGGTGGATGGAGGATATGATACTACGGCAGTACGCCGTAATGGGGATGTCAATGCATTGCGTGCTGAGGGCGGCTTATATGGCAAGATAAAAAGTGGTTACTGGCGTACGAAAGCTTATTTTTATAATTCAGAACGTGGATATCCCGGTGCTGTTGTGCGGAATCGTTTCTCACATGAGGATCGCCAATGGGATACAAATTTCTTTTTCCAATCTTCTTTCAAAAAAGATTTCGGTGATGTGTACAGTCTGTTGTTAAATGCCAAATACGCGTATGATTATCTGCATTATCTGGCAGATCCCCAAAAGGAGGAGGCTACCATGTATGTAAATAATACATATCGCCAACAGGAAGTTTACTTGTCAATGGCTAACAGGGTTACTCTTTTTCCTTTTTGGGATATAAATATTTCAGCGGACTACCAATGGAATAAGCTGAACGCTAATTTGACAGATTTTCCTTATCCCCGGAGAAATACGGCGTTGGTAGCGGCAGCTACCTCTTTGCATTTTGAGCGTTTTAAGTTGCAGGCCAGTGTCTTGGGAACTTTTGTAAATGAGAACGTTGCTTCAGATACTACTTCGGCCGGGAATAAAATGGAATTTACTCCTACCGTTATCACTTCCTATAAACCTTTCAAGAATATTGATTTAAGTCTGCGTGCTTTTTACAAACGGATATTTCGTATGCCGACTTTGAACGATTTGTATTATACATTTATAGGGAATATAAAGCTGAAACCTGAGTATACTAATCAGTATAACGTAGGATTCACTTATCAGAAATTATCTTCCGGAACCTGGCTGCAAGCACTGAATGTGCAATTGGATGCGTATTATAATGAGGTGGAAAATAAAATAATAGCTACTCCTACCAATAATTTCTTTCGTTGGACAATGATTAATATGGGACTTGTTAAAATAAAAGGAGTGGATGTCGTTTTGCAAGGACTTTGGAAGTTTGGTAACGATTGGGTATTTGACAGCCGGTTATCATATACGTATCAGAAAGCACAGGATTTTACTGATAAGTCGGATAAAGATACGTATGGGGGGCAAATATCGTATATTCCCTGGCATAGTGGCTCGGCTATATTAAATGCCGGATATAAATCATGGGAATTGAATTATAGCTTTATATATACGGGAGAGCGTTATGACGTTTCGGCCAATACTCCGGAGAATTATCGTCTTCCTTGGTATACAAGTGATTTTTCTTTGGCAAAGAAATTCAGTTGGAGAAAGTATGATTTCAAGTTGACCTTGGAAGTAAACAATATTTTTAATCAACAATATGAGGTGGTGAGATCTTATCCGATGCCCGGAACTAACTTTAAATTCATTTTAAACTTAACGATATGATTGTGAATAATATTCTTTCGCGTGTCTTGCTTGGTATATTAACAGGCTGTTGTTTACTGGCTTGTCGGGGCGAGCTTCCGGTTCTACCTTCTGACGAGATAGATGTTGGCAAGGATCCTTTAGGGGGCGTCAGTATTAAAGGAATGTATCTTCTCAATGAAGGAAATATGGGAAGTAATAAGTGTACGCTTGATTTTTATGACAGCACTACCGGTAAGTATCATCGTAATATTTATGCCGAGCGGAATCCGTCCGTAGTGAAAGAACTGGGGGATGTTGGAAATGATTTGCAGATTTATGGAGATAAGCTGTATGCCGTAATCAATTGCTCGAATTTTATAGAGGTGATGGATGTGGAAACGGCACAACATCTGGGGCAAATAAATGTGACAAATTGCCGGTATATCACTTTTAATGATGGAAAGGCTTATGTAAGTTCTTATGCAGGCCCTGTCGGAATAGATCCCAATGCGCGTCCGGGAAAAGTGGTTGAAGTGGATACGACAAGTTTGGCTGTAACCCGTGAAGTGGTAGTCGGCTATCAACCGGAAGAAATGGTAATAAAAGATGGAAAACTTTATGTTGCCAATTCCGGCGGTTATCGTTTTCCGGACTATGACCGGACGGTATCGGTGATTGACTTGAAGACTTTTCAAGTTATTAAAACAATTGATGTAGCTATAAATCTTCACCGTATGAAACTGGATAGATACGGCCGTATATATGTGAGTTCGAGAGGAGATTATTATGGAACGGGATCGGATGTTTTTATTATAGATACTCAGACAGATCGTGTGACAGGAAATTTGGGAATTGCTGCCAGTGAAATGTGTTTGAGTGGAGATTCGATTTACATGACAAGTGTAGAATGGAGTTATGTGACGGAAAGTAATACTATTACTTACGCCCTCTATGACGTGAAACAAAATAAAATAGTATCCCGCAATTTTATTACTGATGGAACTGAAACAGAAATAACAATTCCGTATGGGATAGCTGTAAATCCCGAGACCAAAGAAATATTTGTAACGGATGCAAAAAGTTATGTTGTACCCGGTTATCTCTACTGTTTCAGTCCTGAAGGAAAGAAAAGATGGAAAGTCAGGGCGGGGGATATACCGGCTCATTTTGCTTTTACAACGAAAACATTTCAATAACTAATAATGAATAAAAATGGACAGGAAAATTTTAAGACTAGCATTAGTCATTGCAGTTTCTTTGTTTGTAGGAACTGTATTCACAGGATGTAATGATGGAGAAGATGCTTCGGAGCCTTACCTACTGAAAAAGGAAGACATCCGTGTGTCGCAACCGGAGGGTGGCTTTGCGGTTGTTGTTGATCAACTGTTGAAGGTACGGGTTGAAAGTGAGTCGGATGAAGGGATCTCTTATTTATGGTTGCTGGACGGCAGTGAAATTGCCCGGACAAAAGATTTGGAGTATATGTTTGAGGAGGTAGGAGAATACGAACTGATTTTACGTGCGTCACAAGGTGAGAATCATTATGATTATCTTTTTGGGGTCACAGTAACTTTTGATAATATCGAACCGGCTCCTGAAGGAGCAACGGCTTATATCACTAAAGTTCTTGATTTTGTTCCGGCCGTGGGACAATTTACTAATGCGTTGCCGGCATATGACGAAGGAGACACACAAGAGGTTATGAACGAAAAAGTATTGGCAGCTATCGGTAACAATAAAAAGGGGATGATTTCTTTAGGAGGGTTCGGAGGATATGTCGTAGTAGGTTTTGACCATACAATAACTAATGTTACCGGAAAACGCGATTTCCGGGTACTTGGCAATGCTTTTTATTCTGCGGCCAATCCGGACTCTGATGCACCGGAGGGAGGAAGTTGTGAGCCGGGAGTGATCATGGTAGCTTATGATAAAAATCAGAATGGTATGCCGGATGAGGACGAATGGTATGAGATTGCCGGTAGTGCTCATGAAGACGCTGCACTGGAATTATGGTATGACAAGGCTGTAGCTGCGGGAAATGATGTGGAGACTTATCGAAACTATGAAATCACTTATTATCGTCCGGAAAAAGAACCGGAAACTTCGGAAGAAAGAGAGAAATATATCCGGTGGGAAGATAACCGGGGAAATTCGGGATATAAAGTGAAAAATACATTTTATAATCAGTGTTATTTTCCGGAATGGATAAAAGAAGATAAGATAACATTTAAAGGGACTTGTTTACCTCAAAATGCTGTTGATGAAAGTGGACAAGGTAATTATTTTGTTTTGTATAAGTTCCGTTATGGTTATGCTGATAATGAGGTGAACACTAAAGATGAGTCTGCTATTGATATAGATTGGGCAGTAAATTCAAAAGGTCAGAAGGTGCATTTGCCGGGAATTGATTTCATAAAGATATATACCGGTGTCAATCAGGAAAATGGTTGGTTAGGTGAATGTTCTACTGAGATATCAGGGGTTGAGGATTTGCATGTTTTAGGAGTTGATATCGATACCCGCAAATAAGTTAAGAAATAATTGATAATAAGAATTTGAAATGAAAAGGTATTTTGTATTGGCAGTTGTTGCCTTGGGACTGGTTTTTACAGCATGTGATGAGGAGGAAAATTTGAACTCATCTGTATGGATCGGGAGTGAATCGGAAAGTAATGTGATTGCACAGTTAGATACATTGTATCTGGATGCCCGGATTGAAAATCTGTCTGGGGCGATGAGATATTTGTGGACAGTAGACGGAAAGGAAGTTTCAACCGCTTCAACATATAAGTTTTCACAGCCTAAGACTGGAGAGTATGTTATAGGACTGGCGGTATCGGATGATAAGGGAGAAAACCTTCAAACGACTATGACAGCCAAGGTGGAAGGGCGGTTTGGCAAAGGTGCCTTTATTTTGAATGAAGGAAATATGGGGAATGAAACCGGAACTTTGACTTTTGTGGATTCAAAAGGCATAGCGGTAGATAGTGCATATTATCGGGTAAATCAAACTTTGCTTGGTAATGTCTGTCAAGACCTGTTTATCAGTGATAATAAGATGTATATACTTTCTCAAAATGGGGCCAAAAATGGTGGTGAAGGGCTGCTGACTATTGCGAATGCTACTAGTTTGGAGAAAGAAAAGGTTTATGATAATACTACTTTGTCCTGGCCGTCCAATTTGGCTGTAGTCGGAGAGAATCTTTATATTCGTGATAATAATGGAGTTTATATGCTGGATACTTCCACCGAAGTTCTGACTTTTGTTGAGGGGACGAAGGGCGCTTTGAAAAATCGTATGGCTGTGGTTGGAGACAAAGCTTTTGTGATGGGCAATAAGCAACTTTTTGTTATTCAAAACGGGGCTGTTATACATACTGTTTCTTTTGAAAGCGCTTTATCCGGTGTTGCTAAAACATATGATGGGAATTTGTGGGTTTCATGTACAAAGCCTGCGAGTATTATAAAAGTCAGTCCGGTTGATTATAAGACTATTGATTCTCATACTTTGAATGTCAGTATTGGTGCCGGGTGGGGAGTTGCCCCTGCTTTTTCTGCTAAAGATGATATTATCTATTTCAGTAATGCCGGCTTTAAGCTATATCGGCATATTTTTTCTCAGAATGAGACGGAAGAAGTTGCTGATATAAAAGAGTATGTGGAGGATGCAGGGATCTATTATAATAGTTTGGGAGTTGATCCGGTGAGCGGGGAAGTTTATTTTGCCACTCTGAAAGGATATGCAGATTATAAAACCAATGATATTGCTATTTTTGATTTCAATAAAACACCGGCTTTACAGTTTGATATAAAAAATAAGAATAGTTTTCCGGCAGGAGTTTTCTTTACGGAGAATTTTAAGTGATTATGAGTTTCTAATTGATAGTTTTTGTTGATAGGGAGACTTCTTCCTCTATAAAAAGGATATTCTTCTCAAAGAGTATATTTTTATATGTGGAGGAAGTCTTTTTGTTAGTTTATATTGTGACCTTGTGTGATTGGAATGTAATTTGTTTTAATAAAATGAATAAAATAGTAAGCTTTCTAAAGAAACTCCTTAATTTTACATTGTTTACTAAGACTCAAACTAAAATATAGACTTATACTGCTATTGACATGAAAATTTGCAGACTGGGCGGATTACTTTTACTGTTATTTTGTATGCATACAATAGTGTATGCGCAACAGGTGAGGACTGTCAGGGGAAGGGTACAAATGCTGGATACCGGAAGTGAAAAGAAACAATCTTTGCCTTCTGCCAGTATTGTCGTCTTGGAAAAGATGGACTCTGCTTTTGTAAAAGGTACGGCAAGTGACAAAAACGGTCGATTTACTCTAACTTATCAGCCACAGAAAAAGAAAGAATATCTGTTGAAGGTTTCATTTATGGGAATGCAGTCTTTCTACCGTGCATTGGGAGATTCCGTATCTATAAATGCGGGCACTATCGTACTGAAGGATGATGACCTTCAGATTGATGAGGTGGTAGTGACCGGAAAATTGAGGGAAGTGGTTATGGAAGGAGATACGACTGTTATCAATGCTTCTGCCTACAAAACTCCCGAAGGAGCTTATCTGGAAGACTTGGTGAAACGTATTCCCGGACTGGTGTATAACAAAAAAGACCATTCATTGACTTACAACGGTCAGCCTATCAGCGAAATTAATGTAAATGGGGAGTCTTTCTTTTCAGGAGATAAAAAGACCG
>ENA-UEOR01000016-UEOR01000016.1-human-gut-metagenome-genome-assembly--contig:-NODE-16-length-69977-cov-7.833948_pt1 | contig 69977 bp, 62 predicted proteins | sample MGYA00242887_ERZ507890 | MGnify/ENA primary metagenome ERZ507890 (study PRJEB26167, sample SAMN06115431) | human gut metagenome | host: Homo sapiens | place: China:Guizhou | collected 2014-10-21...
AGCATTTGGGTAAAAAAAGTTTTTAGAGAGGTGGCTTTTGATAATAAATACATATCTTTGTAAAATTAATAACACTTAGAAAACTTGATTATGAATAAGGCGATTATTACTGTAGTAGGTGGAGATACAGTGGGTATCATAGCAAAGGTATGTTCTTATCTTGCTAAAAATAATGTAAACATATTGGATATTTCTCAGACTATTGTTCAGGAGTATTTTAATATGATGATGATTGTAGATCTGGCGAATATAGAAAAGCCTTTCGAGCAAATAGTAACTGAACTGGTAGAAATCTTTTACCTCCGGATCGACCCATAAAGTTGGTCCCGGCAAAGGCTCTTTTTTCAGAAGTTCTTCTACCATAGGAATGTGGCGGTCATAAATATGGGCGTCTGCGATCACATGGACCAGTTCTCCTACTTTTAAGCCGCTTGCCTGAGCGAACATGTGCATCAGGACTGCGTACTGGCATACATTCCAGCTGTTTGCAGTAAGCATATCCTGGGAACGCTGGTTTAAGATACCGTTTAAGGTATCGCCGGATACATTAAAGGTCATGCTGTAGGCACATGGATACAGGTGCATTTCGCTTAAATCATGGTGATTGTAGATATTGGACATAATGCGGCGGCTTAAAGGATTGTGCTTTAAATCATAAAGGATACGGTCTACCTGGTCGAAATCCCCTTCTTTATAATGATGCTTCACGCCCAGCTGGTATCCGTAGGCTTTTCCGATACTGCCGGTCTCATCAGCCCAGGAGTCCCAGATATGGCTCTTTAAGTCATGTACATTGTTGGACTTTTTCTGCCAGATCCACAGCAGCTCATCCACTGCGGATTTAAAATAAGTGCGGCGCAGTGTGATCACCGGAAACTCTTTTCTTAAGTCGTATCGGTTTACAATGCCGAATTTTTTAATGGTGTGAGCCGGAGTGCCGTCTTCCCATACAGGGCGCACTTCATGGTCAGTATCCCAGACTCCGTTTGTAAGAATGTCTTTGCAATTTTGTATAAAAAGCTGATCTGCGTAACTCATGTGGTTTTGTGTCTCCTTTTGCGATGGCATAGAATATAGACTTATGGACACGCGCGGGCGCGCTCTGTTGTCTGCTTACGCAGACGGTCCATTACCTAGTATAGCAAATCTCAGACATGCAGTACAGCAAAACTGTAACAAATTTCAGCAAAAGGTATCTAAAAGGTATTGGTATCTTCCAATTTTAAAAACTACGTGTTATAATTCTTCTGGTAGTTAAAATATAAACAAGGGGTTTGGACATGAATTTGATCTTCCGCAGCAGGTGGGTTTCTGGAATCAGTGACTCTATATCTACGAAAAGCATTGCCATTTGTCTGCTTTGGCGTCCCATCATGCTGCATCCCTCCTTATGGTTATTCTACCATAGAACGGACGTATTTGCTACCTTTGTCAACAGGTCCCTTATTGTACATTATCGTTTGATTCGATGGCAACATTATAGAATATCGTGCGGCGCGGCGCAAGAGAAAAGCGCGGCCCCGCCGCGCTTTTTCCTATCCCATCAGCATCAGGATAACGCCGTACACGACGCTTGCGAGCGTGCCGAACACGATGACCGGCCCCGCGACGACGAACATCTTTGACGCCATGCCGGTGATGAAGCCCTCGCTTTTAAAGTCGATGGCGGGGGAGACAACGGAGTTGGCAAAGCCCGTGATCGGCACGAGCGTGCCGGCCCCGGCAAAGCGCGCGATGGAATTGTAAAGGTTTAAGCCTGTTAAAAGTGCGGAGAGGAAGATGAGGCAGATCGAGGTCGCCGTGCCTGCGTCCGCCTTTGCAAGGCCGAGCGAGAGAAAGCCGTTCTGGATGAGCTGGCCGAGCGCGCAGATCGCGCCGCCGATGAAAAAGGCAAAGGCGGTATCCTTGAAAATGGGCGATTTGGGCGCAAGGCGCTTGACATACTCCTGATATTCCTGAGGCGTCATATCCATGAAGAATCACTCCTTTTGTCGTAGTGTTTGCGGAAAATGGATGAAATATCCGAGCTCAGCCATCTTGCACGCGGCGCGGTTTGTGCTACAATGGGCGAGGAGATTTTTAGTAAAGGAGTTGACGCGATGCGACCGCTGGGACTGTATCTCCACATTCCGTTCTGCAAGGCGAAGTGCATTTACTGCGACTTCTACTCGCTTCCTCATTCGGAGGAGAAGATGGACGCCTACACCGCGGCTTTACAGCGCGATCTGATCCGCTGGGCGGATCAGGCGAAAGGCCATACCGTTGACACGATCTACTTTGGCGGCGGCACGCCGAGCTATCTCGGCGCAGACCGGCTCTGCCGCATTTTAGAGACGGTCTTTGCCCATTACCGCGTGGACAAAAACGCTGAGATCACGACCGAGGCGAATCCCGATAGCGCGCGGGAGGTATCAGCACTGCGGCAGCTCAGAGAAGCGGGCTTCAACCGCATTTCGCTCGGGATGCAGTCGGCGAGCGACGACGAGCTGCGCCTGATCGGGCGCGTCCACACGCATAAAGAGACGGTTGAGGCCGTACATGCCGCCCGCGCGGCGGGCTTCGACAATGTGAGCCTCGATCTCATCTACGGCCTACCCGAGCAGACAATGGCGCACTGGCGGGAAAACCTGCAAGCGGCCATCGCTCTTGAGCCTGAGCACCTTTCCTGCTACGGGCTCAAGATCGAGGAGGGCACGCCGCTCGACCGCAAAAAAGACGCCCTGCGCATCCCCGACGACGATGAACAGGCGGAGGAGTACCTTGCAACGGTCGAGCTGCTCGAAAAGGCGGGCTACGCGCAGTATGAAATTTCGAACTTCGCGCGTCCCGGGCGCAAGTCGCGCCACAACCTCAAATACTGGACGATGCAGGAGTATCTGGGCTTCGGTCCTGGCGCGCATTCGGACTTCGGCGGGCGGCGCTTCGCCTACGCGCGCGACTTGAATGCTTACATCAAGGGTGAGGAGCACCTTTCCGAAAGCGCATGCCCCGCGGAACGCGAGCGCGAAGAAGAACGCGTCATGCTTGCCCTGCGCACCGCGCGGGGGCTCGACCTCTCGGCGCTCAGGGAGGACACGCGGGACGCCGAGGCAGTGCTCGAAGAGTGCGCGCGCCACGGACTTTCTAAAAAGGAAAACGGCCGCTGGCGGCTGACGCCGCAGGGCTTTTTGGTGTCGAACGCCGTCATCGTGCGGGTGCTCGAGGCGCTTTCGCTCTAAATTTTGCAAAAAAAGTGGAAACTTTTTCCGCGTTTTCGCGTCTTTACTTATGGCAGGGTATCTGCTATACTATGTTATGTTTACCAATTCAAGGCATTTTCAGCAAGGAGGCAAATCGTGAAATCCATTATCCGTAAGTTTTTGTCGCTGTCGCTGGCAGTCGTGCTGGCGGCGGCTCCGCTCAACGCCTTCGCGTCTGACGCGCTCGGCGACGATCTGGCGAGCTCAAGCGTCGAGGTCAACGAGCGCACCGAACTCAACGCCGGCACGTTCTGGAGCAATACGTATTCTGATCTCCGTCAGGAGAATTATGTGGTCTACTCGCCCAACGCACGCGTCAAGCCCATCGTGAGCGGCGGCGACTACACGACCCAGCTTACAACGGTCTCGACCGCCGCGAAAAAGCTCGAAGCGCGCGGCTACCGCGTGGTCGCGGGCATCAACGGCGACTATTACGACACGGCGACGGGCATCCCGCTTGGCAGCATGATGACCGAGGGCGTGCTGCGCAACGCCTCGAGCGAGTATTACGCCATCGGCTTCCGCGACGACGGCAGCACGGTGATGGGCAAGCCCTCGCTCCGCATCACGGCGCAGTCGGATTATGGCCGCAGCCTGACGGTCACGGCTTTCAACTACGTGCGCCAGAGCTCGTTCGGCATCTATCTCTATGACTCTACCTTCAATGCCCGCGCCACGACCGGCACGAGCGAGGAGGGCGTGGATGTTGTCTGCTCGGCGGTCGGCGGCTCGCTCGGCCTGAACGGCAGCCTGACGCTCGTGGTCGAGCAGGTCATCGAGGGCGGCAAGGACACGCCTGTCGGCGCGGGACAGTATGTGCTTTCGTCGAATTTGAAGGCGGCGAGCTATGTGGAGCAGCTGCGCGCGCTCCAGCCCGGCGAGCGCCTGACGCTTTCCGTCAGCGCGAGCGGCAGCGAGTGGAGCGGCGTGACGAACATGATCGGCGCGCTCTATCAGCTGGTCGATAACGGTCAGGTCTGTTCGGGCCTTGTCAATGGCGCGGCCCCGCGCACGGCGGTGGGCCTCAAGCGCGACGGCTCGCTCGTGCTCTACACGATCGATGGCCGCCAGAGCGGCTATTCCATCGGCGCGACGCTGACGCAGGTCGCCCAGCGCATGGTCGAGCTCGGCTGCGTGACGGCGCTGAGCCTGGACGGCGGCGGCTCGACCGCGATGGTCGCGACGAGCCCCGACAGCACGGTATCGACGCTTGTCGACAAGCCCTCGGGCGGCAGCGAGCGCGCGGTGACGAACCACATCTTCCTTGTGGCGGACAGCCGTCCGACGAACTCCGTGGGCCATGTGTATCTTGAGAGCGAGAGCACCCGCGTGCTCCCGAACGCGCAGGTGAAGCTCACCGCGACGGCGCTCGACACGAACTATATCCCCATGGCAAATTCCAATGTCTCCCTGCGCGCGGATAAGGGCACCATTGACGGCAATGTCCTGACCGCGCCCGCCTCCGGCACCGTGACGGTGACGGCGAACGCGGGCGGCGCGAGCGCGCAGACGAAGATCGATGTCATCACGCAGCCCGACAGCATCAGCGTCAAGCAGAACGGCAAGGCCGTGAGTGCTATCACGCTCAGCGCGGGCGAGACGGCGACGCTGACCGCCTCGGCGATGTACCGCCATTTGCCGGTGCTCGGCGACAACAAGGGCTTTACCTGGACCGTGCAGGGCAATGTCGGCACGATCGAAAACGGCGTGTTCACGGCGTCCGGCAGCATCGGCAGCGGCAGCGTGACGGCGAGCCTCGGCCGCATTTCCGTGACGGTCCCTGTGACGGTGACGGCGCGCGCCCTGCGCACGCTCGACGGCTTTGAGACCTCGTTCGCGACCGCGACCGGCACGCGTGCGATGCTCTCCTACAACAGTGAGATGACCCGCGTGCACAACGGCTACGCCTCCGCACGGCTTGACTATGCGATCGGCAGCGAGGGCAACGCCTACATCGGCCTCAACTATGCCATTCCTTCAAATTACGACCAGCTCAACTTCTGGGTCTACGGCGACAATAGCGGAGCGCAGCTCGCGCTGGTGACGGATACTGGCAGCGTGAACCTGGGAGCTCTCAACTTCTCCGGCTGGAAGCTCCTGACGGCGAACCTCGGCGCGGCGACCGCGATCACGGGCATGATCGTCTCTTCGGACACGGAGCTTATCAGCGCCGTGTATCTTGACCAGCTCGTGCTCTCCTACGGCGGCCTGACCGATACGACCGCGCCGAAGCTCTCGCTCCAGTACAATGCGGCGAGCAACACTGTGACCGGCACGGTGAAAGATGACATCGACGGCGCGGCCATCCCGACCATTCGCGTGACCTACGACGGTAAGAGCTACACGTCCTACACCTATAACCAGTCCAGCGGCGCGCTGAGCATTACGCTTCCCGCGGCGGACGGCGCACAGCATCGCGTGAGCGTGGTCGCGGGCGACGCGAGCGGCAACCTGAGCCGCGCGGGCGTGAACGCCGGTACGTCGAGCACGACGCCGGCCTTTGCCGATATGCGGGACCACTGGGCGAACGATGCGGTGGCGTACCTCAAGCGCAGCGGCATTTCGAACGGTTCGAACGGTAACTTCCTGCCGGATACGAAGATCAGCCGTCAGGAATTTGCCGTGCTGCTCGCGCGTTACTTAGGTTCTTCGCAGGATTATTCCTCCGTGCAGCTCCCGTTTGCCGATACGAATGAGATCGCATCCTGGGCGCTGAACGGCGCGAAGGCGATGTACTCGCTCGGCATCATCAAGGGCAGTTCCGACGGCTCGGGCAAGCTCTACTTCAACCCCACGGCCAACGTGAGCCGCCAGGAGGCGGTGACGATGCTCGGTCGCCTGACCGAAAAGGGCTACGCCCAGGGCGCGCTCAAGTTCACCGACAGCAGCGCAATCCAGTCGTGGGCGGCGGAGTACGTGAGCACGCTCAGCGAGATGGGCATCCTCACGGGCTTTAACGACGGCAGCTTCCGCCCCAACGGCGCGATGACGAGGGCACAGGTGGCGACAGTCTTATATAAATTCTAAAACGAAAGGGAACGGCTTTGCCGTTCCCTTTCATTTTAGAGGGGGATTGCAGGCCGCTGCGCGCATAATTCGCCCGCCGTCGGCGGGCGAATTCCACACTTGCGGCCTGAGAAGAGTCATTTCCAACGCGCATGTCGTTGGAAATGACGATCAAAATTATTTCGCGTCTGCGGACGCGAAAGCCTGCGATGCTTGGGTGCGGTGGGCTGTTTCGCGCTCGAAGAGCGCAAAATGCGCGCCTGGGGTGGTGCGGAGACACTGTTTTGTGCTCAGGGAGCACAAAATGCGTGCTTTTTAGAATGCTGTTTTGCGCCCGGTGGGCGCAAAAGACGCATCTTTCGCTTTGATGAGGCTTAGATAGGACATTGAACGCTGCTTTTTTGCGGAAAATGCGCAAAAAGGGGCTACCTTTTTGCGCGGCGGCGTGCTATGATAACTCTGTATTAGTATCTGTATGAAAAAGGAGGCGGAGAGAATGAAGCGCGCGGGGAAAATGCTGGTGATCGGATTATTTTCACTGCTGCTTTCGGGCTGCATGTTCACGACGCCGGAGACGTCGCTTTACCGCCTGCCGAAGCTCGCGGGCGAGTATGAGTCGCTCGAATCGCAGATCGACGCGCTGCTCACAAACGGCGCGGAGTATGCCGCGCCCACGTCGGGCAGCAATTTGCAGAGCGTGCAGATGATCGACCTCGATGGTGACGGCAGCGAAGAGGCGGTGGCCTTCTTCCGCCGCGCGAGCGACAAAAAGCCGATGAAGATCTACATCTTCAAAGCCGACGGCGACAGCTACGAGCGCTACGCCGTGATCGAGGGCGCATCGAGCCAGATCTACAGCGTGAACTACGCGGATCTGGACGGCGACGGGCTCAAGGAGATCCTGGTCGGCTACAAGAGCAGCTCGGATGTGCAGGGGCTTGCCATCTATCCGCTCTCTCCCGGCACGTCGGAGTCGCTTTTGACGACGGGCTATTCCCGTTACGCGAACCTCGACATGAACGGCGACGGGAAGCAGGAACTTTTAATTATTTGCAGCGACGAAGAGAGTACGGCGCGCGTCGATTACTACGACTGGGATGACGGCGCGCTGCACGCGAAGTCCTCGCTGCGCCTGTCCGCCTCGGTGGCGGAGCTGAGCCGCCTGACGGCCGGCACGCTGACGGGCGGGGAGAACGCGCTGTTCGTGACGGGCGTGACGGGCGACAACCTGACCGTGACGGACGTGCTGGCGCTCAAGGGCGGGCGGCTGCAGAACATCGCCCTCGGCGCGGATGCAAATCAGGTACCCGCGGAGGAAATTTTCCTCGGCCTTTTCCCGCGCGATGAAAACAGCGACGGCGTGACCGAAGCACCGAAGACGCGTCCCTTGCAGCGCTTTGACCGCGAGAGCGAGCTGCAGTATTACGTTGTCTGGGAGCAGTACAGCATCGACGGCACGGTGACGGACGTGCAGAGCTGCTTCCACAATGTGGCGGACGGCTGGAGCCTTGTGCTGCCGGACGAGTGGGACAAGGACCATCTGACCGTCGAGCGCAGCGCGGGCAGCGGCGAGACCGCTGTGTCCTTCTACCGTGCGGGCGAGGGCGGACTGAGAGAGAAACTGCTCACCGTCTACACCCTGACGGGCGAGGCGCGCGAGGGACTTGCCAACATCGGCAGCCGCTTTGTGCTCACGCAGCAGGTGGAGGCGGTATTCGCCGCACGGATCGGCGATGCATGGAATATCACGCTTGATGAGCAATCGCTGCGCGAGCGCTTCTCGCTCATCACGGCGGAATGGACGATGGGAGACAACTGAGAGGAGAAACGATATGAAAAAAGTGCTGGTGCTGGAGGATGAAGCCAGTATCCGTAGTTTTATTGTCATCAATTTGCAGCGTGCGGGCTACGAGGTCGTGGAGGCTGAGTGCGGCGAGGAGGCGCTTCAAAAATTGCAGGAAAATCCCGACACGAAGCTGTGCCTGCTTGACATCATGCTGCCGGACATCGACGGGTTCGAAGTCTGCCGCCGCATCCGCATGTCGAACGCGCAGGTCGGCATCATCATGCTGACGGCGCGCACGCAGGAGATGGACAAGGTGACGGGTCTGATGACCGGCGCGGACGACTATGTGACAAAGCCGTTTTCGCCCGCCGAGCTCACCGCGCGCGTGGACGCGCTGCTGCGCCGCATGGGCGAAAACACGCCGGCCACGCATACCGGAGAGTTGTATCAGCCGCCGTTTCTGCTGAACCTGACGAACCGGACGCTTGAAAAAAACGGCGAGCGCGTCAAGCTGACGCAGATCGAGTACGCGATCGTCAAGCTCTTTATGGAAAACAGCGGCAAGGCGCTCGCGCGCGAGGAAATTCTCGACGCCGTGTGGGGCAAGGGCTACTTTGGCGAGCTCAAGATCGTGGACGTGAATGTCCGCCGCCTGCGCCTCAAGATCGAAGATGACGCGCAGGAGCCGAAGTACATCTCCACTGTGTGGGGCTTTGGTTATAAATGGACGGTGTGAGCGCACCGAACGAAGGAGGGGCAGCGATGCCGGACAATCGAAAAGGCTTTGCTTCGGCGCTGCACATCCGTGGCCTTCGTCAGCGGTGGATGTTTTCGGCGGTGCTGCCGATCTTGCTGCTGCTGGTGCTGGCGGTGGCGCTTTTCAGCGTGGGCGTGCAGGAATACTATTACAATGCGATGCGCTCGGGCCTTGAGAGCCGCGCGCGTATCGCGGCGGAGACCTTCACGGGCTACGGCGTGAAGAGCTACAGCGAATATTACCGCCTCGCGTCGTACTCCGCCGAAACGTTTGAAGAAAAGGACACGATCGAGCTCCAGTTCATCAACACGAACGGACGCGTGCAGGTCTCGTCCTACGGGCTGACGGCGGGCACGCTGCCCGGCACGAGCGACGTTGACAGCGCGATCGGCGGTAAAATGGCGTCGTTTCAGGGCCGCGATCCGCAGACGGGGGAGAATATCCTCGCGGTGTCGTATCCGCTGTTTTTTAACTCCCGCGTCGTCGGCGTGCTGCGGTACGTGACATCGCTGCGCGAGGCGCAGCATCGCGTGTTGGTCGAGTCGCTGCTCGCTTCGGCGGCGGCACTCGTGTGCATGGCGCTGATTGCGGCGTCGAATGCTATTTTTATCAACAACGTCGTCCAGCCCGTCGCAGTCGTGAGCGACGCGGCACGCCGCATTTCGGGCGGCAGCTACGGCATCATGATCGAGAACCACTACCGCGACGAGCTCGGCGAGCTGGTCGACAACATCAACGACATGTCACTCAAGATCAGCCAGGCCGAGAAGATCCAGCAGGAATTTATCTCGTCGGTCTCGCACGAGCTGCGAACGCCGCTGACCGCCATCAGCGGCTGGGCGGAGACGCTCTCCGCTGACCCGGGCGCGAACATCGACCAGACGAAGCGCGGCCTCGGCATCATTTTGAAAGAGTCCCGCCGCCTGACGACGATGGTCGAGGAGCTGCTCGAATTCACGAAGATGCAGGACGGGCGCTTCACGCTGCGCGTGGAGAGCGTCGATCTTGCCAGCGAGCTCGAGGACGCAGTCTACACCTATTTCGAGCTCTTCCGGCAGGAGGGCATCGAGGTCAGCTACAAGGGCCCTGACGAGGATGTGCCGCCGATCGTGGCAGACAGCGAGCGCATGAAGCAGGTCTTCTGCAATGTGCTCGACAACGCGGCCAAGCACGGCGGCGCGGGAAAGCGCATCGACGTGAGCGCCGCGTGCGAGGATGGAAAATTTGTCATCCGCGTGCGCGACTACGGCCCCGGCATCCCGGAGGAGGAGCTGCCGTTCGTCAAGCAGAAATTCTACAAGGGCTCGTCGAAGGCGCGCGGCAGCGGCATTGGCCTTGCCGTGTGTGACGAGATCGTGCGCCTGCACGGCGGCACGTTCGACATCGCCAACGCCGAGGGCGGCGGCGCGGTCGTGACGATCTCGCTGCCCATGTCGTGAAAAATAGAACGGGTGTTGCATTCTTGCAAAACCCGTGGTATGATATCGCATAGAAAAAGGAGAACCATTCATGGCAGAAGAAGCAAAAAACAAGGCTTCCGCGTCCAAGTTCCGCACGAGCATCGGCGGACAGGCGTTGATCGAGGGAGTTTTGATGCGCGGTCCGGGCAAGCAGGCTATTGTCGTCCGCTCGCCGGACGGGCTGGTCGAAAAGGTCGAGGAGCTGACGCTCGTGCGCGACAAGTACCCCGTTTTGGGCTTACCCATCATCCGCGGCGCGGTGACGTTCGTCGATTCGATGGTCAAGGGCGTCAAGGCGCTGATGTTTTCGGCGGACTATTTCCCCGACGAGGACGTCGCCGAGCCGAGCAAATTCGACCAGTGGCTCGAAAAAAAGCTCGGCAACGAAAAAATGCAGAAATTCATCACGGCGCTGGCGGTCTTTCTGTCGCTGGGGCTGACGATCCTGCTCTTTTTCCTGCTGCCGACGTTTCTGGCCGGCTTTATCGACCCGTATATCAAGAGCGCGGCGGTGCACAATCTGGTCGAATCCGTCATCAAGCTCGTGATCTTCTTCGCTTACATGATCCTGTGCTCCAAGCAGAAGGACATCTACCGCGTGTTCCAGTACCACGGCGCGGAGCATAAGACGATCTTCTGCTACGAGGCGGGGCTGCCGCTGACGGTCGAAAACTGCCGCATCCAGCCGCGCCACCATCCGCGCTGCGGCACGAGCTTTCTCTTTGTGGTCGTGGTCGTGTCGATTTTAGTCTCGAGCCTTGTCTTCAGCTTTGTCAACTGGCGCAACATGTGGGTGCGCATGGCGCTGCACCTGCTGCTGCTCATTCCAATCGTGGGCGTGACGTATGAGTTCAACCGCTACGTCGGCGGGCACGACAACAAGGTGACGCGCTTTCTGGCGCGTCCGGGCCTGTGGCTGCAAAACTTTACGACCAACGAGCCGGACGACAGCATGCTCGAGGTCGCCATCCGCGCGCTCGAGCTGGTCATTCCCGAAGAAAAAGGCAAGGATGCGTGGTAAGCATGGCAACGACGTATAATAATCTCTATCTGGACCTGCGCACGGAGCTGAGGCGCGCGGGCGACGAGGAGGCGACGCAGTCGGCGCGCGAGCTCGTCTGCGCCGCGGCGGCAAAAACGCGCGAGGAGCTGGTGCGCGACGGCTCACTCTACGCCTCGCCCGAGGTGGAGAAGAGTGCGCGCGAGCTCGTCAAGCGCCACTTAGCGGGCGAGCCGGTGGCGTATCTCATCGGCGAGTGGGAGTTCTATGGTCTGCCGCTCGACATTTCGCCCGCGGTGCTCATCCCGCGCCCGGATACCGAGGTGCTGGCGACAAAGCTCATCGACGCGGCGCGCGGCGCGGGGGCCTGCCGCATTCTGGATCTCTGCGCGGGCAGCGGATGCATCGGCCTTGCCGCGGCGGCAAACCTGCCGAACGCGCGCGTGCTGCTCGGCGAATATGACGAAGAGGCGCTCAAGATCTGCCGGCAGAACATCCGCCGCAACCGCTTGACGGCGCGGGTGGCAAGCCTGAAGATCGACGCGCGGGAAAAGCCCGCGCGCACGCTGGGCGAGTTCCAGTTTCTGGTCAGCAACCCGCCGTACATCCCGAGCGCGGACATCGACACGCTCGACGCTTCCGTGCGCGAGCACGAGCCGCGCCTTGCGCTTGACGGCGGCGCGGACGGGCTCGACTTCTACCGTGTGATCTGCGAAAAGTGGCGCGATGCCCTGTGTGAAAACGGCATGCTCTTTTTCGAGGTCGGCATCGGGCAGGCGGATCAGGTGCTGCGCATCATGCGCTCGCACGGCTTTGGCGACATTCAGATCGTCAAGGACCTCAACAACATCCCCCGCGTGGTGTACGGCACGCGCGTGGAGACCATTTGAAGCGAATTTAGTTTACATAAAGAATCGGGAGGAACGCGAACATGGCAGAAAAGTCTCAGACGAAGGCAGCTGCGGCGATGGCCGACGACAAGAAGCGGGCAATCGAGACCGCGATGCAGCAGATCGAGCGCACCTACGGCAAGGGCTCGATCATGCGCTTTGGCGACAACACCGTGAGCAATGTGGAGGCCATCTCCACGGGCTCGCTGGCGCTCGACCTGGCGCTCGGTATCGGGGGTCTGCCCAAGGGCCGTATCATCGAAATTTACGGGCCTGAATCCTCCGGTAAGACGACGCTGGCGCTGCATGTGCTCGCCCAGGCGCAGAAGGCGGGCGGCGAGGTCGCGTTCATCGACGCCGAGCACGCGCTCGACATCACCTATGCCCGCGCGCTTGGCGTCAAGGTCGAGGATATGCTCGTCTCCCAGCCGGACACCGGCGAGCAGGCGCTTGAGATCACCGAGGCGCTCGTGCGCTCCGGCGCGATCGACGTCATCGTGGTCGACTCCGTCGCGGCGCTCGTGCCGCGCGCGGAGATCGAGGGCGAGATGGGCGACAGCTTTGTCGGTCTGCACGCGCGCCTCATGTCGCAAGCGCTGCGCAAGCTGACCGGCGCGGTCGGCAAAACGAACACCATCGTCATTTTCATCAACCAGCTGCGCGAAAAGGTCGGCGTCATGTACGGCAACCCCGAGGTCACGACCGGCGGCCGCGCGCTTAAGTTCTATTCGAGCGTGCGTATCGATGTGCGCCGCATCGAGGCGCTGAAAAACGGCAGCGAGATCATCGGCAACCGTACGCGCGCCAAGGTCGTGAAGAACAAGATGGCGCCCCCGTTCCGCGAGGCGGAGTTCGACATCATGTACGGCGAGGGCATCTCGCTCATCGGCGAACTGATCGACCTCGGCGTCAAGCTCGGATTGGTGCAGAAGAGCGGCTCGTGGTACTCGATGGGCGAAACGCGCATCGGTCAGGGACGCGACGCGGCCAAGCAGTATCTGAAAAACAATCCCGAGATTGCCGATAACCTCGAAGCGGAGATCCGCCGCAACTTCGACAAGCTGATGACGGGCCAGTCCCGCGTGGCGGCGAAGGCTGCGGGCCGCGCCGTGGACGTCAGCGCCGACGATTTCAAGGATGAAGATTGAGAAGATCGAACGATCGAAGCATAAGCAGGAGCGCGTTCTCGTGTATCTGGAGGGGGGAGACCTCCTCCGGATCACCGAGAGCGAGCTTCTGCGTTTCGGTTTATGTATAGGACTGGACATTGACGATAGGACTGTGGTAGAATTGCAGCAGTCCGGCGCGCGGAGCGAAACGCGCGTGCGCGCGGCGAACATGATCTCGTCCCGCCCGCTGTCAAGGAAAGAGCTTTCGAAAAAACTCAGGGAAAAGGGCTCGGTCGAGGCCGACGCCGAATCGGCGTGCGACTGGCTCGAGGAGATCGGCGCACTCAACGACGCGGAGTATGCCGCGATGCTTGTGCGCCATTACGGCGGCATGGGCTATGGCGAGGCGAAAATTCGCGATGAGCTCTACCGCCGCGGCGTGCCGCGCGAACTGTGGGAGGACGCGCTGTCAAAGTCGCCCGACGCGCAGGAGGCCATCGCGCGCGTGATCGCGCAGAAGACAAAGGGCCGCGTGCTCGATGAAAAGGGGCGCAAGCGCCTGTCCGACATGCTGCTGCGGCGGGGCTTTGCGTGGCGCGATGTGCGCGCGGCAATCGCCCAAATCAGCGAAAATGCGACGGAATTCGATTACGAAGAGTAGTCGTTTGGCTGTTTTTTACAATTAGTTTACGATCAGGAGGGGTTCTATGCCCTATAACGTTTCTTTCATTTCCCTGGGCTGCGCCAAAAATCAGGTCAACTGCGAGCAGATGATGGCCACGGTGCAGCATGCGGGACACAACGTCGTCCTCTCGCCCGAGGGGGCGGACGTGGCCGTGGTCAACACCTGCGGCTTTCTGGCCTCTGCCTGCGAGGAGGCCATCGATAATATCTTAGAGATGGCGGAGCTCAAAAAAGAGGGCAAGCTCAAAAAGATCATCGTCACCGGCTGCATGGCGCAGCGCTACAAGGACGATGTGCTCCATGAGCTGCCTGAGGTCGACGCGGTGCTCGGCACCGGCAGCTACGGCGAGATCGCCCGCGCGGTCGATGAGGTCATGGCGCCCGGCGGGCTGCGCCCCTGCTACATGGGCGACATTCAGAACTGCGTGCAGGGCGGCGCGCGCATTTTGTCCACGCCGTCGTGGTATGCGTATCTGCGTATTGCCGAGGGCTGCGACAACTGCTGTGCCTACTGCGTCATTCCGCGCCTGCGCGGCCGTTACCGCAGCCGCCCGATGAACGAACTTCTGGACGAGGCGAGCGAGCTTGCGTCCGCGGGCGTGAAGGAACTCATCGTCATCGCGCAGGACATCACGCGCTACGGCACGGACTTGAACGGCGAGCACCAACTTGCCGCACTCCTGCGTGAGCTGTGCAAGCTCGATTTCCACTGGATCCGCTTACACTACCTCTATCCCGATGACATCACCGATGAGCTCATCGACACGATCGCGCAGGAAGAGAAGATCGTGCCGTATCTCGATATCCCCATCCAGCACTGCAACGACGACATCTTGAAGGCGATGAACCGCCGCGACACGAAAGAGAGCATCCGCAAGGTTTTCCACGACCTGCGCGCGCGCATCCCGGGCCTTGTGCTGCGGACGTCGATCATCGCCGGTCTTCCCGGCGAGGGGGAGAAGGAGTTCGAAGAGCTCTGCGACTTCCTGCGCGAGGAGAAGATCGAGCGCGCGGGCGTGTTCCCGTTCTCGCCCGAGGAGGGGACGAAGGCCGCGACGATGGAGCACGTTCCGATGGAGGAGGCCCAGCGCCGCACGGAGCTTTTAGTCGATGTGCAGAGCGATATCATCGACGAATACAATGAATCCGTCCTCGGCGATGTGCGCGAAGTGCTGTGCGAGGGCTGGAGTGAGGAAGCGCAGTCCTTTGTCGGCCGCAGCTACGCCGAATCCGTGGATATCGACGGAAAGATCTACTTTTCCGCAGAACGTGATATCATGGCAGGCGAGTTCGTCAACGTCCGCCTGACCGGCACGATGGACGGCGAGCTGACCGGCGAAGCGGTCGAATAAGTAAATGCCCTGCAGGGCAGGAGGAAAGAGAGATATGACAACTGCAAACAAGCTGACGATCATGCGCATTGCGCTGATCCCCGTATTCTTAGTGGTGCTGTACCTGGACTTCGCGGGTGCGAGATGGTGGGCGCTCGGTATTTTCATTGTCGCGTGCCTGACGGACTTTGCCGACGGCTACATCGCCCGCCACTATAATCAGATCACAAATTTCGGCAAGTTCATGGACCCGCTGGCGGACAAAATGCTCGTCATGGCGGCAATGTGCTACTTTGTCGAATGTGGGCAGATGCCCGGCTGGTGTCTCGCCATCGTGCTGCTGCGCGAATTTGCCGTTTCCGGTATGCGCCTTGTCGCCGTGGAGCAGGGGCGTGTCATCGCGGCCGCGTGGTCGGGCAAGGTGAAGACCGCCTCGACCATGGTGTGCCTGTGCCTGATGCTGGTGTTCCAGAGCAACCTTTTGAATGTCGTGTGCATCGCGGTCATCGTGGCGACGACCGTGTACTCCGGCATTGAGTATTTCGCAAAGAACCTCGACGTCTTCAAAGAGGCGGACTAAATCCGTTATTTCATCTTCTCAAAGGAGATCTATCATGTATTTATACAATTCCGCGACCCATAAAAAGGAAGAATTCAAGACCCATACGCCGAACCATGTGGAGATGTACACCTGCGGCCCGACCGTGTACCACTTTGCCCACATCGGCAACCTGCGCTCCTACATCATGGAGGACGTGCTGGAAAAGTACCTGCGCTTTTCGGGCTACAGCGTGAACCGCGTCATGAACATCACCGACGTCGGCCACCTGACGAGCGATGCCGATGAGGGCGAGGACAAGATGGTCAAGGGCGCCAAGCGCGAGCACAAGACCGTCATGGAGATCGCCAAGTTCTATACCGACGCGTTCTTCGCCGACTGCAAGAAGCTCAACATCAAGCGCCCCGACGTCGTCCAGCCCGCAACGGGCCTGATCGACGATTATATCAAGATCATCACGAAGCTGCTCGACACCGGCTATGCCTATATCGCCGGCGGCAATGTGTACTTCGACACGAGCAAGCTCTCTCGCTACTATATCTTCAACGACCACAACGAGGAAGACCTCGCCGTCGGCGTGCGCGAAGGCGTGGAGGAGGATGAGAACAAGAAGAACAAGAACGACTTCGTCCTCTGGTTCACGAAGTCCAAGTTCGAGGATCAGGCGCTCAAGTGGGATTCCCCCTGGGGCGTCGGATATCCGGGCTGGCACATCGAGTGCTCCGGCATTTCGATGAAGTACAATGGCGAATACCTCGACCTGCACTGCGGCGGCGTGGACAACGCCTTCCCGCACCACACGAACGAGATCGCGCAGAGCGAGAGCTACCTCGGTCATCCCTGGTGCCTCCAGTGGTGCCACGTGGCGCATCTCAACACCTCGCACGGCAAGATGTCTAAATCCAAGGGCGAATTTTTGACGGTCTCGCTGCTTGAGGAAAAGGGCTATGACCCGCTGGCGTACCGTTTCTTCTGCTTACAGAGCCACTACCGCAAGAGTCTTGTCTTCACGTGGGAAAACCTTGACAATGCGGTCGCCGCGTACAACAAGCTCATCGCGAAGATCGCGAACATCAAGGACGAGGGCGGCGTGGACGAGGCCGTTCGCGCCGAGTACCGCGCAAAGTTCATGAAGGAAATGGACAACGACCTCAACACCGCCATGGGCGTGACCGCGCTCTACGATGTGCTCAAGGCCAAGACCACGGGCGCGACGAAGCTCGCCATCATCGGCGACTACGACACGGTACTGAGCCTCGACCTTCTCAAAAAGGCCGAAGCCGAGCGCGAGAAGAAGGAGAAGGCCGCGTCCCAGCAGAGCGCGGGCGGCTTCACGGTCGTCTCTGAGGACGGCACGGCGGACGAGGGCATCGAGAACCTGATCCGCCAGCGCGCGGAGGCCAAGAAGGCGAAGAATTTTGCCGAGGCCGACCGCATCCGCGACGAGCTCAAGGCGCAGGGTGTCGAAGTGACCGACATGCCCGGCGGCGCAAAGTGGAAGCGCGTGTAAAAGAATTTTTTAGAAAACGCAGGCGCGGCGGACCATCCGCCGCGCCTGTCCGCCGCTTTGGGGCAGAATAAGAAGCAGAGAAAAATCATCACGGAGGACGCCATGAGCAGAAAAGCGAGAAACCGCATGACAAGAGAGACCATCCCCGAGGGCTTCAGCGCCCCGATGGCGTTCGTCGATTTGCTCCCCGTCGTATTTTTCGGCCTCTCCGCGGTGAAGGCGGGGAACCTGTTCCACAGCGGACTGTTTGTAGCGGGTGCGGTAGTCTGCCTGCTCTCGGGTGTTGTGAAGGTGGGATGGAAGCTCATCGCGGCCGTCTCCCAAAGGAACATCTGGCCGATGTTTGTGCAGATGCGCGTCCTGATGCCGGTCGGCTTTTTGACGATGTTCGCGGCACTGATCGTAGACCGCGCAGGGCTGAACGGGGAAGCGATGCTTGCAAAGCTGAGCGGTTTTCCGGCATGCCTTTTCTTCCTTGCGGGCGCGCTTGGGATGATTTTGATGCTCGTTTTCGCGTTCCGGATGGATTCGAGCGACCCGAAGGTGAACTGGATGGAGCAGACCGTCAACAGCCTTGCGCAGATCTGCTTTTTTATCGGGCTGATGCTGCCCTGACGCTCTGCATCGAAAGAAAGAAAAGGGCCGCCTGTGGGCGGCTCCTTTTGCATCAGGCTATGAAGAAAAATGAATGTGAGCGCTGTTTCAATGAATATCGAAAATGAATCAAGGTAAAGGATATTATTCAATAGTCGCAATGCGCGGAGCGGAATTTTACTCGCTTTTTGGCGGCGGATATGATATGCTTTTCCCAAATGATGGTCAGAAAGGACAAGGTTTCCATGATCAATATTTTCGATATGATGGGGCCGGTGATGGTCGGTCCGTCCTCGTCTCACACGGCGGGCGCGGCGCGCATCGGCAATATGGGAAGAACTCTGCTCGGCGAAGAGGTGGCGCGCGCGGACATCGGCCTGTACGGCTCGTTTGCTGAAACGGGCTACGGCCACGGCACGGACCGCGCGCTTTTGGCGGGACTTCTCGGCATGAAGCCGGACGACCTGCGCATCCCGAACGCCTATGAAGAGGCGAACCGCGCGGGTATGGCGTATTCGTTCCGCACGGTGGAGCTGCGCGATGCGCACCCCAACACCGCGCTTTTGGAGCTGACGGGCAAAAGCGGCAAAAAGCTGACGCTTCAGGCGTCGTCCATCGGCGGCGGCGCGATCGTCGTCAACAAGATCGACGGCATCGACGTAAACTTTACGGGCGACTTCAACACGCTGATCGTCCGCAATCAGGACGAGTCCGGCTCGGTCGCGGCAATCACGTCGATTTTAAGTCAGGTGCACATCAACGTGGCGAACATGAGCGTGAACCGTCACCGCCGCGGCGGCGACGCGCTGATGGTCATTGAAACGGATCAGCACATCAAGCCCCGGCAGGTGGAATTTCTCTCGGAGCTGCCGGGCATCCTGAGCGTGACCTATTACGATAAGGAGGACGATGAAGATGGCGCTGGATTCGATGAAGGAAATCTTTGAGCGCTCGGCGCGGGAGAATATCCCGTTCTGGGAGATCGTTTTGCAGTATGATATGGAGGAGCGCCAGGTGAGCCGTCAGGCCTCGATGGCGAAGATGCTGTCGACCTGGCAGGCCATTCAGGATGCGGCGGACTCCTATACCGGCACGCAGCGCAGCGTGAGTGGTCTGGTCGGCGGCGACGGGCTCAAGATGCGCCTGTACGCGCGCCGCGGAGAGAGCATCGGCGGTGAATTCATGGACGAGGTCATCGTGCAGGCTATCTCCATGGCGGAGTCGAACGCCTGCATGCGCCGCATTGTGGCAGCACCGACGGCGGGCTCGTGCGGTGTGGTGCCGGCGGTGCTGCTGCCGCTGTGCGAGCGCGAGCATTACACGCAGCACGAGTTGCTTGAGGCGCTGTATGTCGCCTCGGGCATCGGCGCGGTGATCGCGTACCGCGCGAGCATCTCCGGCGCGGCGGGCGGCTGCCAGGCCGAGATCGGTACGGCGTCGGCCATGGCGGCGGGCGCGCTTGTGTCGCTGCGCGGCGGCACGAACGAGCAGATCGGCCACGCCGTGGCGATGGCGCTCAAAAATCTGATGGGCCTTGTGTGCGACCCCGTCGCGGGCCTTGTCGAGGTCCCGTGCGTCAAGCGCAACGTCATCGGCGCGGTGAACGCGATCTCCGCGGCGGATATGGCGCTCGCGGGCATCGAGAGCCGCATCCCCGTCGACGAGGTCATCGACGCGATGGGCGAGGTCGGACGGCGCATGCCGGTCGAGTTCCGCGAGACGGCGCTCGGCGGTCTGGCCGCAACGCCGACCGGTAAGGCGGTCAAAGAACGCATGCCGCACGGCGCGCAATAAGTATCGTTCAATAAAGTGAGAAAAATGACTTCCGTTCAGGGAAAACCTGAACGGGAGTCATTTTTATGAAACCGCACAGAGATACGGGTTGTTCCGTATTTATTGGGATACGAAAAAATATAAGACTTATAAGGATAATCAATCGACAATTTTGAAGTAATTTGTTGAAAATGCCTTAAAAGATACGGTATAATCGCCGTCAGGATTAGATAGGAGGGCAACCATGAAACCTGACACAGAAAAGATCCTGAGCATTCTTGCCTCGCATGAGAATGACCCATCGAATCTCATCGCGATTTTGCAGGATGTTCAGGCGGAGTACAACTATTTAAGCGAAGCAAACCTGACGCTTATCGCTGACACGCTCGGATTAAGCGTGTCGAAGGTGTACAGTGTGGCGACGTTCTACGAGAACTTCTCGCTCGAAGCCAAGGGAAAGCACATTGTCAAGGTCTGCGCGGGCACGGCGTGCCACGTGCGGAAGTCCGGGCCGATTTACGATGCGATCTATGAGTATCTGGGTCTGCACGGAAAGAAAAAGACCTCGGACGACGGCCTCTTCACGCTCGAAACGGTCGCGTGTCTCGGTGCCTGCGGTTTGGCGCCGGTCATGACCGTGGACGGCGAGGTGCATGCCAAGATGGACCCCGAGCGCGCCATCGAGCTGCTTGAGTCCATCCGCAAAGAGGAGGTGCGAGCGTGAGCAAGCTGACAAGAGAAGAATTCCGCGTCCTGCGCACAAGAGCGGAGCACGACCTCGCGCAGAGCTGCGAGGTGCCGTCCATCCTCATCTGCGCGGGCACGGGCTGCATCGCCGGCGGCGCGATGAAGATTTACGACAACTTTAAGTCCGAGTGCGAAGCGCGCGGGCTGAAGGTCTACGTCGGCTTAAAGCACGACTCAGACGAGGAAAAGAGCCTGCACGTCAAAATGAGCGGCTGCCACGGCTTTTGCGAGATGGGCCCGCTCGTGCACATCGAGCCGATGGGCGTGATGTACATTCACGTCAAGCCCGAGGACTGCCACGAGATCTTAGAGAAGACCGTACTCGGCGGCGAGGTCATCGACCGTCTGGTCTACCATCTCGACGGCACGGCGTACCCGAAGCAGGAGGATATCCCGTTCTATAAAAAGCAGCACCGTGTGGTGCTGGAAAACTGCGGCACGTCGGACGCCGAGGACATCGAGGAGTATATCGCCAAGGGCGGCTACAGCGCGTTTGAAAAGGCGCTGTTCGAGATGACGGACGAGCAGATCTGCCGCAATATTCTCGATTCCGGCCTGCGCGGCCGCGGCGGCGGCGGATTCCCCGCCGGACGCAAGTGGGATGGCGCGCGCAAACAGAAGAGCGCGAAAAAATACATCGTCTGCAACGGCGACGAGGGCGACCCCGGCGCGTTCATGGACCGCAGCGTGATGGAGGGCAACCCCCACAGTGTGCTCGAGGGCATGATGATCGCGGGTCTCGCCGTCGGCAGCGACGAGGGCTATATCTACGTGCGCGCGGAGTATCCGCTGGCAGTGAACCGCCTGAAAACGGCCATCGCTCGCGCCGAGGAGATGGGCCTTCTCGGAACGAACATCCTTGGCAGCGATTTCAATTTCCGCATCCACGTCAACAAGGGTGCGGGCGCGTTCGTCTGCGGTGAGGGCAGCGCCCTGACCGCGTCGATCGAGGGTAACCGCGGCATGCCGCGCGTCAAACCTCCGCGCACCATCGAGCATGGCCTGTGGGCAGAGCCCACGGTGCTCAACAACGTGGAGACGTTTGCCAACGTCCCGCTCATCATCAAAAACGGCGTGGAGTGGTACCATAGCATCGGCACGGAGAAGAGCCCCGGCACGAAGGCCTTCGCCCTGACAGGCAACGTGGTCAACACGGGCCTTATCGAGGTGCCGATGGGCACGACCATCCGCGAGGTCGTTTTCGACATCGGCGGTGGCATCCCGAACGGCAAAAAGTTCAAGGCCGTGCAGATCGGCGGACCCTCCGGCGGTGCGACCACGGCGAGCGACGAGCATCTTGACCTGCCGCTCGACTTCGACTCGCTCAAGAGCATCGGCGCCATGATCGGCTCGGGCGGCCTCGTTGTCATGGATGAGGACACCTGCATGGTCGAGACCGCGCGCTTTTTCATGCGCTTTACGCAGAACGAAAGCTGCGGCAAATGCGTTCCCTGCCGCGAGGGCACGAAGCGTATGCTGGAGATTTTGGATCGCATCATCGCAAACGAAGGAAGCCTTGAGGACCTTGACCTTTTGCAGGAACTCTCCAAGACCATTTCGGAAACGGCGCTGTGCGGCCTCGGCCAGAGCGCGTGCAAGCCCGTACAGAGCACGCTGCGCCACTTCCGCCAGGACTATCTGCGCCATGTGGTCGACCACCACTGCCCGATCTGCAACGGCCGCAAGCGCCGCCTTGTCATCAAGCCCGAGCTGTGCAAGGGCTGCGGCAAGTGCAAGCGCAACTGCCCGATGGAGGCCATCTCCGGTGAGATCCGCATGCCGCATACGATCGACAACGAGAAGTGCATCCACTGCGGCGCATGCTGGGGCGCGTGTCCGTTCGGCGCGATCGACGCCATTGAAGAGGAGGACTGAGACATGGCAAAAGGTATGATGATCGTTGACGGTCAGCGCGTCAACTTCGATGGGGAAAAGAACGTGCTCTCCGTCATCCGTAAGGCCGGTATTGAAATGCCGACGTTCTGCTATTACTCCGACCTCTCCGTTTACGGCGCGTGCCGCATGTGCGTGGTGGAGGATGAAAAGACCGGCAAGATCGACGCGAGCTGCTCGATGGAGCCGCGCGACGGCATGCGCATCAGCACGAACAGCGCGCGGCTTCTCAAGCACCGGCGCGTCATTCTGGAGCTGCTGCTTGCCTCGCACAACTGCAACTGCACCACCTGCGAAAAGAGCGGCCACTGCCGCTTACAGGAGCTAGCCCAGCAGTTCGGTGTGCGCAGAATTCGCTTCCCCGATACGCGCGAGCACTACGAGATCGACAGCTCGTCGCCCGCGGTGCTGCGCGACCCGAACAAGTGCATCCTCTGCGGCGACTGTGTGCGCGTGTGCGAGGAGATGCAGGGCATGGGCATTTTGAACTTTGCCTATCGCGGCAGCAATTTGCAGGTCATGCCCGCGTTCGACCGCAAGCTCGCCGAGACGAAGTGCGTGAGCTGCGGCCAGTGCGCGGCGGTGTGCACTACCGGCGCCATCACGGTGAAAAACCAGATCGGCGAGGCGTGGCGTGCCATCCACGACCCCAGCAAGCGCGTTGTCATCCAGATCGCGCCCGCCGTGCGCGTGGCTGTGGGCGAGGCATTCGGCTTCCCCGCGGGCGAGAACGTGCTCGACAAGCTCGTCACGGCGCTCAAGCTTATGGGCGTGGACGAGGTGTATGACACGACGTTCGGCGCGGACTTTACGACGATCGCCGAATCCGAAGAATTCCTCGGGCGCCTGAAAAACGGCGGTCCGTTCCCGATGTTTACCTCCTGCTGCCCGGCGTGGGTGAAATATCTCGAAAACGAGAACCCCAAGTATTTGAAGAACATTTCTACCTGCAAGTCGCCCATGGAGATGGTGGGTGCGATCTTCCGCGACAAGTATGCCGCGAAGGATGCCGCCGACGGCCGCACGACCTATCACATCGCCATCATGCCCTGCACGGCGAAGAAGATGGAGGCCGCGCGCCCCGAGTTCATCCACGACGGTCGACCCGACGTCGACCTTGTGCTCACCACGCGCGAGGTGATCGACATGATGCAGGAGACGGGCATCCAGCTCGGCGAGCTGGAGCTTGAGTCCCCCGACCTGCCGTTCGGCCTCGGCTCCGGTGCGGCGGTCATCTACGGCACGAGCGGCGGTGTGGCTGAAGCGGTCGTGCGCCACTGCCTGCCGGATAAGAGCAAAAACACCCTGCGCGAGATCAGCATCCTCGGCCTGCGCGGTGACGCGCCGATCAAGGAGGCGAGCGTGACGATCGGCGACACCGAGCTCAAGCTCGCGGTCGTCAACGGCCTTGCCAACGCAAAAAAGCTCTTAAAGGAAATCGACGAGGGCAAGAAGTTCTATCACCTTATCGAGGTGATGACCTGCCAGGGCGGCTGCGTCGGCGGTGCGGGCCAGCCCTACGGCCTCAAGAAGAGCAAGGAAAAGCGCGGCGACGGCCTGCACCTTTCCGACAACGCGGCAATGTTCAAGCGCGCGGAGCGAAACCCCGTGGTCGCCCAGATGATGGCGGAATACGGGGAAGAGCGGTGCCATGAGCTACTGCACGTGAGTTACACAAACAAGTGACATAAGTCACTTGCTTGTGTAAAAGATTCACTGCGTTCTGTGCCTCGCCCTTGGCTCGACACTCACTCCGTGCAAAGTGTATTTACTGACGCACATGTCGTCAGTAAATACGGATTAGAAAATGTTTTGCGTCTGCGGACGCGAAATGAGGTGCGAATATAAAACAGGAGCTGAATGCCTTGGCATTCAGCTCCTGTTTTGCTTGCGTTCCGTTTGGATCAGTCGAATTCCAGCGCGGTGGCGCGCAGCTCGCTCACTTCGCCGACGATGGCGCTCCAGGGGGCGAAGGTCTGGAGCTCGCGAAGAAGCGGCTCTGCGTCCTCGCGCGGGAGCGCGACGAGAAGGCCGCCCGAGGTCTGCGGGTCGGCGGCGAGGTCGAGGAAGATCTGCTGCGCCGTGGGCAGCACCTTGAGATGCGGCTTCACATAGTCCATGTTGCGGTAAGCGCCCGCGGGGATGATGCCCATCTCAGCCATATCGCGCGCTTCGTCCATCAGGGGGAGCGTTGCGCCGTGCAGGCGGATGGTAACGCCGCTGCCGCTCGCCATCTCATAGCTGTGACCGAGCAGGCCAAATCCCGTCACGTCGGTGCAGGCGTGGACATTTTTGGCGCTTCGCACGGCATTGCCCGCCTTTTTGTTGAGCGTCGCCATGTGGGCATAAACCGCGTCGCGGGCGGCGGGGGAGATGAGGTCTGCTTTGATGGCGGTCGTGAGCACGCCGCTGCCGAGCGGCTTGGTGAGCACCAGCACATCGCCCGGCTGCGCGCCGACATTTTTGAGGATGCGGTCGGGATGGACGAATCCCGTGACGCACAGGCCGTACTTTGGTTCGTTATCCTGAATGGTGTGGCCGCCCGCGATGATGCATCCGGCCTCGACGGCCTTGGCATGTCCGCCCTCCAGAATGGCGCGGATATCCTCTTTCGGCAGACAGTTCGGCACACACAGGAGGTTCATCGCAACTTTCGGCTCGCCGCCCATGGCGTACACGTCGCTCAGCGCGTTCGCCGCGGCGATCTGACCGAAGAGATACGGATCGTCCACAATGGGGGTGAAGAAGTCGACCGTCTCGATGACGGCGACCTCGTCGGAGACGCGGTACACGGCGGCGTCGTCGCTGCTGTCGTAGCCGACTAAAAGCGCGGGATTCGACACATTCGGCAGGTCAGCAAGAATTTCTGTCAGGGCACCCGGCCCCAGCTTGGCGGCTCAACCCGCCGCCTTTGTCATCTGCGTGAGACGCAGCTTGTCGTTCATGGCGCGCACCTCCTCCTTGAAAAACTGCTTTTATTGTAGAGAAGCGAAACGCCTTTGTCAACTCCGCCGTGTTTGCACCCTCAGCGCGGGAAGAGGGTGTGGAGCAGATCGAGAAAGCTCTCCCAAAGGTCCGTCGGGCGTCCGTCGGAGAGAGTCACGTCGCCGGAGAGACCGTCGCAGAGGACAAAATAGCGCTCGGCGGAGGAAAGATTCGTGAATTCGCAGCGCGCGGTGCGTCCGTCGACCTCGTAGAACATGGCCGGGTAGGGATCTGTGACATCGGTGATGTTCCAGAGCGTGATCGTGCCGTTCTGCGGCGTATCCGCGCGGAAGGTGACGGCGATGCGCGTGCTGTTCGTAAAAAGACGGCGGCCGTCGCAGCTGTCGGCAAAGGTTTGTACCTCTCCGGCGGCAAGGTTGCAGACGCTTTCCTCAACCACGGGGATGTAGGGGTGCTGTGCGCGGACAAGGTTCATCCACGCGGCGGCGGTGAGCGAGAGCAATACGATCAGGACGATGACGCCGACAGTCAGGAGTGTGCCGCGTTTCTGGCGACGGTGTTTGACCTTTTGCGCATAGTCGGCGACGGCGGGCGGGTCGATGACTTGCGCGGCGGGGAGAAACTGCTCGCTTTTCATCCGCGCGAGCGTTTCGCGGCAGCGGGAGCAGGTTTTGAGATGATCGTCCACGAGAGCGCGGCTCGCGTCCGAGCAGCTTTCGTCGGCGTAGAGCGGTAGCAGGTCGCCGATGACACGGCAGTCAATGTTCATGGTGTTCCTCCATATCTTCGATCAGCTTGTCCTTGGCGCGGTAAAATGTGACCTTTGCCCAGGACTCGGATTTGCCGAACAGGTCGGCAATGTCGCGAAAGTGCAGCTCGCCGAGCACGCGCAGCGTGAAGACCTCGCGGTACGGCTCTTTGAGCCGGTGCAGGGAGGCGTGGATGCGCATGGCCTGTTCTTTGTCGGCCAGCAGCTCAAAAATGTCGTCCGGCGCGGCGAGCTCGTGCGTTTCCTCGAAGGGGACGGCGCGCCTTTGGCGGCGGAGCTCTTTTGTGAGGGCATTTTTGGCGATCTGGCAGAGCCACGATTCGACGCGGCAGTCGCCGCGGAACGTGCCGATGTGCAGATACGCCTGATAGAACGTCTCCGCCGTCAGCTCGTCGGCGAGGGAGGCGTCCTTGCAGAGCGAGAGCAGGAAGCGGTAGACAACGGGTGTGCAGCGCCGGCAGATCTCGTCAAATTCGTCCATGCAGGGCCTCCTTTCCGCTTCTTTCTGCCTGTTAGAGCGCGGAGCGCGCAGAAAGATACAAACTTTTTCTCATTTTATCAATTTGCTGCAAACGGCGCAAGGCGGAGACTGCCATCGAAAAAATCAATGATAACAGCACGGTAAAACGGGAAAAACCATGAAAAAAATTCGCGGCGGGAGAAAAAAGTTGTGTCACTTCGCGCGGAATCTGTTATAGTTAGAAAGAAATAACGGGTGCAAACCCTGTGATAAGGAGCGATAGAAATGACGATCAAAGTCAATGCCATGGGCGACGCCTGCCCCATCCCTGTTGTGAAGACGCAGAAGGCGATGCAGGAGCTCGGCGGCGCCGGAACGGTCGAAACGCTGGTCGACAACGAGACTGCGGTGCAGAACCTCGGCAAGCTGGCCGCAAGCAAGGGCTGCACGTCCAAAACCGAAAAGCTTGGCGAAAACGAGTACCGCGTGACCATCACCGTGGGGGAAAACGCCAAGGTGGAGGAGCAGAGCGGCGAGTGCTACACCTGCGGCAAGCCGAAGACGGTCGTGGTGCTGTCGTCTGACAAGATGGGCAGCGGCAATGACGAGCTCGGCGGCGCGCTGATGAAGGCGTTCGTCTTCGCCCTGAGCCAGCAGGAGACCCTGCCCGACACCATCCTCTGCTACAACGGCGGCGTGAAGCTGACGTGCGAGGGCTCGGAGTCTCTCGAAGACCTCAAGGGCATGGCCGCGCGCGGCGTGGAGATCATGAGCTGCGGCACGTGCCTCAACTTCTACGACCTCAAGGAAAAGCTCGCCGTCGGCGAGGTGACGAACATGTACGTCATCGTCGAAAAGATGAGCGGCGCGGACCGCGTCGTCCGTCCGTAAGATGATCTATCTTGACAACGCGGCGACCACGCTGCGAAAGCCGCCGCAGGTCATCGACGCGGTGGTCGCGGCGATGGGGAGCTTTGGCAACAGCGCGCGCGGCACGCACGAGGAGGCGCTTGCCGCCTCGCGCGTGATCTACGACACGCGCTGCAAGCTCGCCGCGCTCTTTGGCTGCAAGCGGCCTGACCACGTGGCGTTCACCTGTAACTCGACCGAGGCGCTGAACATCGCCATCCATGGCTGCATCCACGCGGGCGAGCATGTGATCTCGACCGACCTTGAGCACAACTCTGTCCTGCGACCGCTTTACCGGCTGGAACGGGAAAACAATGTCAAGTTGAGCTTTGTTCCCGCAGACCGGCAGGGGAACATCGACTACGCCGATTTTGAACGGCTGCTGCGTCCCGATACCCGCGCCGTCGTCTGCACGCATGCCTCGAACCTGACGGGCAACACGCTGGATCTGGCGTGCATCGGCGCATTTGCGCACGAACACGACCTTTTGTTCATTGTGGACGCTTCGCAGAGCGCGGGCGTGCTGCCCATCGACATGGAGCAGATGCACATCGACGTGCTGTGCTTCACGGGGCACAAATCGCTGATGGGCCCGCAGGGCACGGGCGGACTGTGCGTGCGCGAGGGTGTGGACATCAACCCCTGGAAGGTCGGCGGCACGGGCGTGCAGACCTATCTCCACGAGCAGCCCGAGCAGATGCCGACGCGGCTAGAGGCGGGCACGCTCAACGGCCACGGTATCGCGGGGCTGAACGCCGCGCTCGACTTTTTGCAGGAGACCGGCGTTGAGGCCATCCACGCGCATGAAATGGCGCTGCTGCGCCGCTTTGTCGCGGGCGTCAAGAAAATTCCGGGTGTGGCGCTCTACGGCGATTTTGACCATGAGCGCACGGCGGTCGCCGCGCTCAACATCGGTGACATGGACTCGGGCGAGGTATCGGATATCCTGTCCGAGGATTACGGCATCGCGACCCGCCCGGGCGCGCACTGCGCGCCGCGCCTGCACAAGGCGCTCGGAACTGAGGAGCAGGGCGCGGTGCGCTTCAGCTTCGGCTGGTACAATACGGAAGAGGAAGCGGACGCTGCGGTCAACGCACTCCGCGAGATCGCAACATGAGAGAGAAAAAGCTATGGCTCGTCATCACCTTCCACACGACGGCCGCGGCCATCGCGATGGAAAAGCTCTGCCGGGCGAAGGGCCTGCCCGGGCGGCTCATCCCCGTCCCGCGTGAGCTGACGGCGGACTGCGGTATGTCGTGGCGCGCGGAGGTTCAGGACCGCGCCGCGCTCGCCGCGCTGACCGAGGCGGAGGGGTTGGAGGTCGACGGCTTTTACAAGCTGATGATTTGAAGAAAAGAGGGGGGACCATCGAAAAAAACGATGGTTCCCCCTCTTTCATCTATGAATCCCGTTTGTTTTTCAAAAGATAAACCGATATACTGGTTTTCGACAAAAAGTGTTGATTTTGTCAACGATCAAAAAGGAGAATTGGAGAAAATGAAAAAAGTACATCTGGGCGTCATTATTGCGGGCGCCGCAGTGGGCCTTGCGGCGCTCATCTTAACGGCGCTCGGCAACCCCACGAACATGGGCTTCTGCATCGCGTGCTTTCTGCGCGATATTTCCGGCGCGGTGGGCCTGCACAGCGCGGCAAAGGTGCAGTATGTCCGCCCTGAGATCATTGGCCTCGTGCTCGGCGCGTTCATCATGAGCGTTGCGAGCAAGGAGTTCAAGGCGCGCGCCGGCTCTTCGCCCGCGATCCGCTTTGTGCTCGGCGCGTTCGTCGTCATCGGCGCGCTGGCGTTCCTCGGCTGCCCGCTGCGCATGGTGCTGCGCCTCGGTGGCGGTGACCTCAACGCGCTCGTCGGCCTGATCGGCTTCACCGGCGGTATCCTGCTCGGCATTGCGAGCCTTAAAAAGGGCTTTTCGCTCAAGCGCTCGTACGAAGCGCACAAGGCAGAGGGCGGCGTGCTGCCGACTGTGATGGCCGCGCTGCTGATCCTCGTCGTCACCGTGCCCGCGCTGTTCAAGTTTTCGGAAGAGGGCCCGGGCTCGATGCGCGCGCCGTTCTGGATCGCGCTTGTCATCGCGCTCGTTGTTGGCGCGCTCGCGCAGAAGAGCAGGCTCTGCATGGTCGGCGGCCTGCGTGACGCGTTCATGCTCAAGGACTTCCACCTGCTCTATGGCTTTGTTGCCATCTTCGTCGTCACGCTGGTCGGCAACCTCGCCATGGGCAAGTTCCACCTCGGCTTCGCGCTCCAGCCCATCGCGCACAGCGCGCACCTGTGGAATCTGCTGGGCATGGTGCTCGTCGGCTGGGGCAGCGTGCTGCTCGGCGGCTGCCCGCTGCGCCAGCTCATTCTGGCCGCGCAGGGCAACGGCGACAGTGCCGTCACCGTGTTCGGTATGCTCGTCGGCGCGGCGCTCGCGCACAACTTCGGCCTTGCGGGCAATCCCGACTCCAAGAGCGAGGCGGGCGAGCTGATTGTCGGCGGTATCTCGACTGCCGGTAAGATCGCCGTCGTGCTCGGCCTTGTTGTGATGCTCGTGGTCGTCATTTTGAATCTGCCGAAAAAGGAGGAGGCGAAAGCATGATCGACGCAAGAGGATATTCCTGCCCCATGCCCGTGGTGATGGTGCAGAACGAGGTGAAGAAGAACGCGCCTGCGTCTCTTGACGTGCTGGTCGACAGCATGACCTGCGTGGAAAACGTCACCCGCTTTGCCGAAAAGCAGGGTTACAAGGTGAGCTACAGCGCCGAAGGCGAGGACTTCCGGCTGAAGCTCAACAAGTAAGAGAAGGTCGGACTACCATATTATGATGAAAAGAGACGCCTGCAGAGCGTCTCTTTTTATTCTTTCAGCAGCTTCATCCGCTCGCGCCAGTCGGGCATGTAGCGCTCGATGAGCGCGTAGAACGCGGGGGAGTGGTCGTGGTGGCGGATGTGCGCGAGCTCGTGGACGACGACATAGTCGATGGCTTCGCGCGGATACTGCATCAGCCGCCAGGAAAAGCAAAGGCTGTTTTTCCCACTGCACGAGCCAAAGCGCGTGCGCGCGGACGTGATCTTGAGGCCCGTCGGCGTGAGGCCCATGATGCCGCTCCAGTAATCGACGCGCATCGGGAGGTATTCCTTCGCACGCGCGATGAGCGCTTTGCGCTCCTCGTCCGTTGGCTCGGGATGGGCAAGGCGGCGAGCCTGCTGCTTTTCGCGGGCGCGGGTAAGCCAGCCCTCATGCTCGGCGACGAAGCGGTCGATAAATTCCTTTTTGACGCCGTAGGGCGCGCGGACGACGGCGTGGCCGTCACGGTCCAATTGCAGGGACATCGTACGGCGCTTGGCGCGAATCAGCGTATAGCCCGTCATTCGCCGATATAGGTGAAGCGGCGGAACGTCTTGCCGTCGCGCTCGACAGTCTCGTTCCACATGCTCACGGGCCGCACCCAGAGGCCAAAGTCGCCGTACAGCGCGCGATAGACGACGAGCTCCTCCTCCGTCTCTGAATGACGTGCGACGCCGAGGACCTCATATTCTTTGCCCTTGAAGTGGCGGTAACGCCCGGGCTTGATGCTTTCCATGAATGATGCCTCCTGCAAAGGATTTGGATAGAGTATAGCACGAAGAAGCGAAAAAAGGAAGCGGCGCGTGCCGCTTCCTTTTTGATTTGATTTTGAAATTTGCTTCTTAGTAGCTGCCGAGGTCGGCGGACTTGTCGCCCGTGACGCTGACGCCGAACTCGTAGTCGTTGCCGGGGAGGATGGCGTTCAGGATGACACCGCACAGGGCCGCGATGGCGAGGCCAGAGAGGGTGACGGCCGCGCCGCCGACAGTGAAGGTGATGCCGCCGACCGAGCTGAAGCCGAGGCCGCTGACGAACATGACCGCTGCGATGATCAGGTTGCGGGACTTGGTGAGGTCGACCTGGTTTTCCACGATATTGCGCACACCGACCGCGGAGATCATACCGTAGAGGATGAAGCTGACGCCGCCGACGATGGCCGCGGGGATGGAGTTGACGAGCGCGTCAAACTTGGGGGAGAAGCTCAGGATGATGGCGTAGATGGCTGCGAGGCGGACAACGCGGGGGTCGTAGACCTTAGAGAGGGCGAGCACGCCGGTGTTCTCACCGTAGGTGGTGTTGGCAGGGCCGCCGAAGAAGCCGGCGAACGCGGTGGCGAGACCGTCACCGAGCAGTGTGCGGTGCAGGCCCGGGTCTTCGATGAAGTTCTTGCCGGTGGTGGAGGAGATGGCGGAGATATCACCGATGTGCTCCATCATAGCCGCGATGGCGATGGGTGCCATGACGAGGATGGCGGAAACGTCGAACTTCGCGATGACGAACTTCTGAAGGCCGATGAGATTCGCCTTGTTGACGGCGGCGAAGTTGACGAGCGGCTGCATCACGCCCTCTGCATCGGGCAGCTGCGCGCCGCAGGCGCTGGCGATGACCGCGACGATGTAGGAGCCGACGACGCCGAGCAGGATGGGGATGATCTTGACCATGCCCTTGCCCCAGATGTTGGCGACCACGATGATGGCCATAGCGACGAGGGCGAGCCACCAGCAGGTGGAGGCGTTATTGATGGCGGAGCCGGAGAGGTTCAGGCCAATCATGATGATCATCGGGCCCGTGACGATGGGAGGGAAGTAACGCATGACCTTTTTCGCGCCGAGCACCTTAAAGAGGAGTGCGAGCACGAGGTAGAGGAGACCTGCGATCACGATGCCGCCGAGCGCGTAGGCGAGCTTCGTTTCGGGATCGAGACCTTCGTAGGCGGGCATCGTCGCGACCGTGGAGAAGCCGCCGAGGTAGGCGAACGAGGAGCCGAGGAACGCGGGGACCTTGAACTTGGTGCACACGTGGAACAGCAGCGTGCCTAAGCCCGCGAACAGCAGCGTCGTCTGGATGGAGAGCGGCAGGCCGTAGCCCTGGACCAGAATGGGGACGAGCACCGTCGCGCCGAACATGGCGAACATGTGCTGCAGGCCCAGGATCAGCATTCTGGGGGTGCCCAGCTGTCGGGCGTCGTAGATGGCTTCGTGTCCGAGTTCTTTCTTCATGTGATTTTCCCTCTTTGCTTTCTTCTTATTTTTATTCTCATTTGAATAAACATGGTTGGGCCCCGCGTGGGCAAAAAATAAGACCGGTAAGAAAACTTACCGGTCAAAAGAAACAATATCAATAAAAACGGAAACAGCAATACCAAGGGAGGAATTTTTCTTTTTCGGCGCGGTGCAGAGCATCATGGGTCGTTCCTCCTGTTCGTTTGTTGTCGTCTGACCAAGAATACCCGAAAGCAGGCAAGATTGCAAGCCGGAATTTTGACCAATTTACATGAAAGATATCCATCATTTTTGTGCAAAAATGCGGGCAGCAAAACGAAATTTTTCCTGCAAAGGACTTGCCAAGACTGTTTTGATGATGTAAAATACCCATACCTCCTATTGATAGCGCCTATAAATGGAGGACTTTTTAAAAAGAGAGTGTGTGTTGTATGGAAAAGAAAAAACTAAGCTTGCCGAAGCAGATCGGAATTGCGCTGCTGCTCGGTATTCTGGCCGGCTATGCCTTTTATATGCTGGGAATACCCGAGTTCACGACCAACTACTTAAAGCCCTTCGGTACCATCTTCGTCAACCTCCTCAAGTTCATCGTCGTCCCCGTCGTGCTGCTGTCGATGATCGACGGCATCATCTCCATGGGCGATATGAAGAAGGTCGGCTCCGTCGGCTGGAAGACGGTCGCCTACTTCCTTGTCACCACGGCCGCGGCCTGCGTCATCGGCCTGGTATTCGCCAACCTCTTCAACAATGCAGGCTGGTTCCCCACGCTCGCGCTGGAGGACGGCGCGGTCTGGGATAAGGCCACCAGCGCCAACTTCATGGATACCCTGGTCGCCATCTTCCCGAGCAACATGTGGAAATCCTTCACCGACGCAAACATGCTGCAGGTCATCGTGATCGCCCTGATGTTCGGCGGCGGCATCCTTGCCGCGGGCGAAAAGGGCAAGCTTGCCAAGGACCTGGTCTCCACGCTCTATGCGGTCATCGAGCGCGTGATGGCGTTCATCATTGCCCTCAGCCCCATCGGTGTGTTTACGATGATGGCGTGGGTCGTCGCCACGCAGGGCCCTGAGATCCTCGGCTCTCTTGCCGTGGTGCTCGGCTGCGCGTACCTCGGCTACATCGTCCATGCAGTCCTCTGCTACTCTTTCTCTGCCAAGGCGTTTGCGGGCATCAGCCCCTTCACCTTCTTCGAGAAGGCATCCCCCGCGATGATTTTCGCCTTTACCTCCACCTCCTCTGCCGCCACGATTCCCCTGAGCAAGGAGTGCGCGGATGAGCTGGGCGCGGAGGGCGACGTTTCCTCCTTTGTTATCCCCCTCGGCGCGACGATCAACATGGACGGCACCGCCATCTATCAGTGCGTCGCCACCATCTTTCTTGCCACCTGCTGCGGCATGACGCTGACCCTTGGCCAGATGGTCACGATCGTCGTCACCGCGACGCTTGCCTCCATCGGCACCGCCGGTACGCCGGGCGCGGGCATGATCATGCTCGCCATGGTGCTCGAGGCGATGAACATCCCCGTCGATATGATCATGATCATCTACGGCATCGACCGTCTTTTCGACATGGGCCGTACCTGCCTGAACATCACGGGCGATATCTCCTGCGCCTGCTGCGTGACCAAGTGGGAGAACAAGAAGGCTGCGCAGACTGCCAAGTAATTTTCTGTTCCGCAATCAAAATGCCGCCCCGATTCGGGGCGGCATTTTTCGTCCGAACAAAGCGGATTGGGATTGCATTTTAACACAGCGGGGCATACAATGATGCTGCTTCGCCAAAGGCGAGGCACAGGAGGAAGAAGATGACGACTGATCGGAAACGGGGATATCTCTATATCCTGCTTGCCGCGATGCTCTATTCCACGACGGAGGTCGCGCTCAAGGCGCTCGGCGGCGCGTTTGCACCCATGCAGGTGACAGTCGAGCGTGTGCTGCTCGGCGCGGCTGTGCTGATGCCCTTTGCACTGAACGACCTCAAAAAGCGGGATATCCAGCTTACAAAGGCGGACTGGGGCTATTTCACACTGCTCGGTTTTCTGACGGTGACGCTGCACATGTCGCTTTTGCAGATGGCGGTGCTGCACATGGACGCCTCAGCTACATCGATTATCTACTCGGGCAATCCTGTGTTCGCGGTGGCGCTGGCGCACTTCATCCTGCATGAGCCGCTGAAAAAGAACCATCTGCTGGCCATCGGCGTGGAACTTGTCGGCATTCTCTTCATCCTCAATCCCGCGCACCTTGAGATCAGCCTGCGCGGCTTTTTGGAGATCATCACCGCCACGCTGCTGTTTGCCACTTACGGTACGCTCTGCAAGCTGCGTCTGCCGCGGCTCGGCGCGCTCGTGATCACGACGTTCAACATGCTCATCGGCGGTCTGGAGCTTCTTTTCCTGCTGCTGCTCGGTGAGATTCCGGCGGTCGGTGCGCTTTACAGCGGCCTGGGGCTGGAGATATTCGCGGGCATTCCGTTTTTCACGGGCTTTACGCTCAAAACGACGCTGCTTTTGTGCCATGTCGGCATCGGCTGCGCGGCCATCGGCTTTCTGCTCACGGCGAAGATCACGGAGTACACCTCTGCGACGGAGGCGTCGTTCGTTTATCTCGTCAAGCCCATTCTGGCAACGGCGCTGGCGGTCGTCGTGTACCACGAGCGTATCAGCGTGAACCGCATGGTCGGCATCGCGTTCTTTGTGGCGGCGTCGCTGTGTGTCAGCGTGCCGGTGCTGAGAGAAATGCGGCGGGAGCGCGCGGTAAAAACTTGACAATGAGAATGGAAAAGCGGAAGGGCAGCGCCCTTCCGCTTTTTTGTTATTCATCGATGCGGGTGATGTCGTGGATCCACTTGCCGGAGTGCAGGCGGTAAAGGCCGATGGGGGATTTGATGATATATTCGATCATCAGGCAGAGGCAGAAGACCTCGTTCGGCACCTTGAGCACAAGGCCGAGCAGACACATCATCGGCAGCGTGCCGCACCAGAGGGGGAAATTGTCGATCACAAGCGAGGCATTCACATCGCCGCCGCCGCGCAGCACGCCTACGACCATCGTGGTTGAAAAGCTGTGCAGCGGGATGGCGCAGGCATAGCATATGAGCATCACACTGCAAAGCCGCTCGGCGACCGCCGAGAGCGAGAAGAGCGGCATGACGAACGGGCGCATCAGCGTCACGAACATCGTGTATTCGGCGAGGCCGAGCACAATGCCGAACGCGAACGCCGTGAAGCACAGCGCGCGGCCGATGTTGTAAACGCCCTTTAAGTTGCCCGTGCCGATCTCTTTGCCGACGATGACGGACACCGCCGCCGCGATGCCGAACACGCCGGAGGTCATCAGTTTGTCGATATTGCCCGCAAGCGTGTAGGCGGCGATGAGATCGCTGCTATTTGCCATGTGGCCCATGATGACCGTGATCATCGAAAAGCCCGTGCCCCAGAGCGTCTCGTTGATGAGCACCGGCGCGCTGTAGCGCAGGAATTTACGCAGCATGTCCATGCCGGGGCGGAGGATGGCGTGCTTCATGAGCGGCATCGTGCGGCAGCGGAACGCGTAGGAGAACGCGACGACGAACTCCACCACGCGGGACAGAAGCGTCGCTACCGCCGCACCCGTGATGCCGAGCGCGGGCAGACCGAGCTTGCCGAAGATCAGCACATAGTTGCCGAGCGTGTTGCAGAGCATCGAGATCGCGAAGACGATCATGCCGAAGCGCGGATTTTCGATGCTGCGCTGCATGCCGATGTAGATGGAGGCAAGCGAGTTGAAAATGTAGGAGAAGCCGACGATGCGCAGGTACGGCTCGGCCAGCTCCACGAGTGTCAGATTGTCGGTGATGAGGTAGAGCACATGCGCGGGAAACGCGCACAGAATGGCGGCAAACAGCACGCTCACGCCGCCCGCGATCATAAAGCCGATGCCCATGACGCGGTTGATGCTCTCGCGGTCGCCGCGGCCCCAGTATTGGCTGATGAGCACGCTTGAGCCGCTTTGCAGGCCGAAGACGACGAGCTGGATGATGAAGACAGGCACGTTCGCCACCGTGACGGCGGACATCTGATCGCTGCCGAGAAGTCCCACCATGAACGTATCGAGAAAGCCGAGCGACGTGGTGATCAAATTCTGCACGATGACCGGCAGCGCCAGCAGAAAAAGATGCTTGTAAAAGCCCTTGGGCTGGTGAAGATAGGAGAACATAAAAACCTCGAATCGTGGAATTACAGCATGGGGAAGCGCGTGTCGCGGTGCGCCTTGAGCGCGGAGACGAGTGCGTCGATCTCTTCTTTCGTCGTCTCGGGGCCGAAGCTGACACGCAGCACGCCTGCGGCGGCCTTTTTGTCAAGGCCCATCGCGCGGTAGACGTGGCTCAGCTGCCCGCGATGGCAGGCGGAGCCTGCCGAGATGCAGATGCCCTGTGCGCCAAGTTCCGTAACGACATTCGCCGACGGGTAGCCGACGAGCGAGATCGACAGGATGTGCGGCGCGGTCCCGTCGCCGATGCGGACGACGCCGTCGAGCGCGAGGAGCTTTTCCTCGGCGTAGGTCTTGATGGCGGCGACGTGGGCGAGCTTTTCATCGAGATGGTCGGCGCGCAGCTCGACCGCCTTGGCAAAGCCTGCGATCTGGCCCGTGGCCTCTGTGCCGGAGCGCAGGCCGCTCTCCTGCCCGCCGCCAAAGATCAGCGGTTTGGGCGCGCGGATGCGCTCGCCCAAATACAGGCCGCCGATACCCTTGGGCGCGCCGAGCTTGTGCGCGCTGACGGAGATGAGGTCCGCGCCCAGCGTGTCGGCGCGGAACGGAATTTTCAAAAAGGCCTGCACCGCGTCGGTGTGCAGCAGGGCACGGGACTTTTTCGCTTTCAGAAGCTGCGCGACCTCGGCCACGGGGAAGATGCAGCCCGTCTCGTTGTTGACGAGCATCATCGTGACGAGCGCGGTGTCGTCGCGCAGTGCACTTTCGACCTGAGAGGCGGTGATGTCGCCGTTCTTGTCGGGCTTTAAGTACGTGACGGAGTAGCCCTCCTGCTCGAGGGCCTTGCAGGTCTCGAGAATCGCGCTGTGTTCCACGGCGGTCGTGATGATGTGCTTGCCGGCGTGGCGGTTCTGGTGCAGGGCAAGGCGGACGGCCCAGTTGTCGCTCTCCGACCCGCAGGAGGTGAAGACGAACTGTTCACTCTTGCAGCCGAGCGCGGCGGCAATCGTCTCGCGCGCCGCGGCGACAGCGTCGCGCGCCTGCTTTCCGATGGGGTATTGCGAGCTGGGGTTGCCCCAGCCAGAAACCAGCGTATCGTAAACGGCGTGCGCCACCTCTTCGGAAACGGGGGTGGTGGCCGCGTGATCGAGATAGATCATATCGGGAAAATCCTTTCTTTGGTCTTGTCAGAATGCTCAAATGATTATACAATATAAAAATAAAAAAGCAAGGGCGGCGGACGCTTTGCGTCGGAAACGGCAGAAAAAAGCGGGACTTTACCGCCCAAATCGCGGAAAAGGATACAAACATACATGAAAGTTGCGATCTGCACCCTCGGGTGCAAGGTGAACCAATATGAAACGCAGGCACTCGAGCAGGAGCTTTTGCACCGCGGACATACACTGGCGGATTTTGAGGAGACGGCGGACGCCTACGTTGTCAACACCTGCTCGGTCACGGCGGTGAGCGACAAAAAGTCGCGCCAGATGCTCCGTCAGGCGCGGCGCCGCAACCCGAGCGCGGTCATCGCCGCCTGCGGCTGCTACGCCCAGACGCATCCCGAGGACGTCAAAAAGCTCGGGCTCGACGTCATCGCCGGCACGAATGACCGCGCGAAGTTCATCGACCTTCTGGAGCGCGCGGCACAGGACAAAACGCCTATTGTCGATGTCGACGACGTCTGGGAGCGGCGCGATTTTGAGGTGCTGCCCGCGGGCGGTATGGTGAATCGCACACGCGCGATGCTCAAGGTCGAGGACGGGTGCGTGAACTTCTGCACCTACTGCCTCATTCCTTACGCGCGCGGGCGCGTGCGCTCGCTGCCGATGGACGAAGCTGCAAAGCAGGTGAAAGCGCTGCGTGAGGAGGGCTACCGTGAGATCGTGGTCACGGGCATCGAAATTTCGTCCTACGGCTCGGACTTCAAGGACGGGACCTCACTCATCGACCTTTTGGAGCTCATCGCGCGCGAGGGCGGCGACATGCGCATCCGCCTCGGCTCGCTCGAACCGCGGACCATCACGGAGGAATTCTGCAAGCGGGCGTCGAAGCTTCCTTACCTCTGCCCACATTTCCACCTCTCGATGCAGTCGGGCTGCGACGCGACCTTAAAGCGTATGAACCGCAAATATGATACGGCGCGCTATATGGAATCCTGCGACCTGCTGCGTCAGTATTTTGACGACCCTGCCATCACGACGGACCTCATCACGGGCTTTCCCGAGGAGACGGAGGAGGAATTCGCGCAGACGCTTGACTTCATCGCGCGCGTCGGCTTTGCCGACATGCACGTCTTCCCTTATTCCATCCGCCCGGGCACGAAGGCTGCGGAGATGCGCCAGATCGACATGCCCGTGCGCGAAGAGCGCGCTGCGCGCGCCTCGGCTGTCGCCAAGACGATGCACGAAGCGTATCTTGCGTGCTGCGTGGGCAAGATCTTTCCCGTGCTCTTCGAGCGCGACCGCAAGGGCGGCAGCGCGGGCCACGCGCCGAACTATATGGAGGTATCCGTCGCGCAGGAAGGCCTGCACAATCAGGTGAAAAACGTGAAGATCACGGCGGTCGACGGCGGCAGTCTTCGCGGCGAGTTGGAGGAATAACGCATGGCCAACCATTTTTACGCCTATATCTCCCGCATGCGCTGTGTCAAGCGCTGGGCGCTCATGCGCAACACCGAGGAGGAGAACATTCAGGAGCACAGCCACATGGTCGCGGTGCTGGCGCACGCGCTCGCGCTCATCCGCACGCGTGTCTTCGGTCTGCCCACGGACGCGAACGCCGTGGCGGTCGCCGCGCTCTACCACGACGCAACGGAGATCCTGACCGGCGATATGCCGACGCCCATCAAGTACTATAACCCCGAGATCCGCGACGCCTACCGCAAGGTCGAGGCCGTGGCAAGCGACAAGCTGCTCTCGATGCTGCCGGACGAGCTGCGCGCGGACTATGAGCCCATCATCAAGATCGAGGACGAGACGACGAAAAAGCTCGTCAAAGCGGCGGACAAGCTCTCGGCCTACATCAAGTGCGTCGAAGAGCTCAAGGCGGGCAACATGGAATTCAAAAAGGCTGCGGAGCAGACGCGCCGCGCGCTGAGCGAGATGCACATGCCCGAGCTCGACTATTTCATGGTCAACTGCATGGAGAGCTTCTCCATGACGCTTGACGAGCTGGAATAAGAAAAATAACGGATTTTCGGAACCTTTTGCACAAAATGAGCGTCTAAGCTTCAGAGACCCCAAAAAACAAAAATGAGGTGGATGAAGATGAAGAAGATCGTTTCCTTTTTGCTCGCGCTCATGCTGGCGCTGTCTCTTGCCGCATGCAGCGCGAAGTCTGCCAGTAGCGACAGCGCGTCGATGGCGTCGGACAGCTACGACTTCAACGGCGCGGAGCTGCCGGATGCCAAGTATGACGATACCGCGTCGGACGACGGTGCGTGGAACGGGCAGGAAGTATCAAGCGCTGGTGCGGACCTTGCCGAGCGCGGCGTCAAGATGGTCTACACCACGAGCATCGAGATGCAGACGCTGGAATTTGATCAGGCCGCGCAGGACATTGCCTCGCTCGTAGAGAGCATGGGCGGCTACTTTGAGCAGAAGAATTTCTCGAATTACTCCAGCAGCTACCGCCACGCAAGCTACACCGTGCGCGTGCCCGCCGAGCAGTTCACGGACTTCTGCACGCAGGTCGGCACGCTTTGCCATGTGACATGGCAGAGCGACACGGCGGAGAACATCAGCGAGCGGTATTACGATACGCAGTCGCGCCTCGAAACGGCGCAGATCAAGCTCGAGCGGCTGCAGGAGCTTTTGAAAAAGGCCGAGAGCATGGAGGATATCATCACCATCGAGTCCGCCATCTCGGAGACGGAGTACGAGATCGAGGACCTTTCCGGCACGATGCGACATTACGACGCGCTGGTGGGCTATGCGACCGTTGACCTTGAATTGAGCGAGGTCTATCGCCTCTCCGGTACGGAGGATGCGCCGAAGAGCTTCGGCGAAAAGCTTGCCAATGCCTTTACCGATGGCCTTGCCGCCACGGGACAGACGTTGGAAGACTTTGCGGTGTGGCTGCCTATAGCTGGTTGGATGTCCTGATCTTCGCGGCGGTCGTGTTCGTGGCCGTGAAGCTCATCGGCCGGCTGCGCCGCGGGAAAAAGCTGCCGAAGCCCGTCAGAAAAAAGGAAAACGCGGAGACTCCCGCGGATGAAACGAAAACGGAGGAATAAACCATGAACATCATCTGGCTGGGCCATTCCTGTTTTGCGGTCGAGAGCGCGGGCTGGCGCGTCGTGCTCGACCCCTACTATGTAGAGACGTATCCTGCGCTGCACATCGAGGCGGACGAGGCGCTGTGCTCGCACGGCCACCGCGACCACGCCTTTTTGGAGGCGGTGACGCTCTCGGGGCGCGACAAATCGGAGAGCCCGTTCACGGTCGGGACGGTTTCAACGTTCCACGATGACAAGAAAGGTTCACTACGCGGCGAGAACGCCATCCATATCCTGCGCGCAGAGGGGATGACGCTCGTGCACTGCGGCGACCTTGGCCATGAGCTGAGCGAGAAGCAGCTCGCGGCGGTCAAGGGCTGCGATGCGCTGCTGATTCCCGTTGGCGGGTACTATACGATCGACGCGAAGACGGCAAAAAAGGTCGCGGACGCGATCGCGCCGCGCGTGCTCGTGCCGATGCACTACCGCTTCGGCGCGCACGGCTACCCTGAGATCGGCACACTCGATGAATTTCTGGCGCTGTATGAGGCAAAGAAGATCCACAAACTTGATGGGAACTCTTTCGAGCTGACGAAGAACGCACCTGCGGGCGTCATCGTGCCGCGATTTGCCGAATAAGAGAAGAAATGCAAGAGCCGCCCGTTTAGGGCGGCTTTTGCTGTATAAAGCCCTTCTTTCCCGCGTAGACTATAGTGCTTGCCCGGCTTGACCGGGGCGGAAAGGGAGGACGGAGCATGAAACGGGAGCTGCGCCGATGGGAGATTGTCGGCTTTATCGCAACTGGCCTTTTCGGGACGCTGCTGCACTTTGTGTACGAATGGACGGGCGGGAATCGCGTGATCGCGGTGTTTTCGGCGGTCAACGAGTCGACCTGGGAGCACATGAAGCTGTTGTTTATCCCGTTTCTCGTGTTCACGGTGGTGGAGTTTATTGTGTTTTCCGAGGCGTTCCGGAACTTCTTCGCCGTCAAGGCGGCGAGCATCTTGCTGGGCCTTGTCTCGATTCCGACGCTTTTCTACACGCTGACGGGAATGTTCGGCAAGCTCCCTGACTGGGTGAACATCACGATCTTCTTCCTTGCCGACGCGCTGCTGTACTTTGTGAGTTACCGCCTGCTGACCGATGGCGCGCTGCGCGGGGGCGCGATGCAGCTCATCGGCTTTGTACTTCTGTGGGTGCTGCTGTTCGCGTTCGTCTGGTTCACGTACCGCCCGCTGCACCTGCCGCTCTTTTTAGACCCCGTGAGCGGGTGTTACGGACTGGAAACACCGTGTTAAAAAAGCCCTGCCGAGAAATCGGCAGGGCCTTTACAGTTTCTATACAAATAGTATATTTTGCAGAGCTTCTGCAAAATGTGTGTGCAGAAAGGCTCTTGTGATTCGGCAGAACGGCAAAAATAAAAATCAGCAGACATGACGGAAGTTGCGAAAAGCCGTCAAAGTAGCCGCGTTCCCGACAGAATCTGCCGCGATGCGGCAATGTTTGATCGAAACTGACAGATTAACATAATAAATTCAATAAAGAGATTCTACGGTGAGTTATCCACAGTTTCCACAGAGTTTTCCACACAAGTGGATTTCTCAAAATCCCATGATTTGACAGGGAAAAATTGATTTGATTTCCGCGGAGTGGAAAACATACTGTGCAGATAGGCGCGTGTCGAAATTTACATAATTCTGGAATTGGAAAATTTGTGGCAGAACAGAAATTCGATTTGTTACCATAATCGTGGAATTATGCAAGATGGAATAGACTCCTTGCAGTCTGCAAGGGGAAGCAGCGCCGCGGGCGCTGCACGAGGCAAAGGGGGATACTCTCTTTCACAAAAGAGAGTATCCCCCTTTAAATCCCCCGAGAGAAAGGTTTACATTGCAAGCGAGCAGCTCGAAGAGCTGCAATGCTTGCCGATTGCACTGCCCTGATCGCGGCGTTGCCGCGTTTGGTGTTGCTAGACGATTTGGCCTGCTCCTATTATCCGCTGCCGCTCTGCCCATCTTGTGGGAGTGCACAGTAATTTCCGTCTATCGCCAGTCCCTACAATGCGGCGAGCGCAGCAATGCCGCATTCCGCAAGCAGTCTGCCGCCAAGTAATCGTCACTCGCGCCTCACGATAGTAAGGCGCGGTTGCAAGCGGTAACGACTCGCAGGGATTCATGGCGAAGCCATGTACACCGCACTTACATTGCGCAGCGCGTGCAGTTCTTCGAGCTACAAACTGCCAATGTGCGGGGTCAAGGGGCAAGGCCCCTTGCGTTCTCTTGGGGGATCAAAAGGGGGCCATTCTCTCACGTGAGAGAATGACCCCCTTTAACGTACCCCTGCACGGTGCAGGGGAATAAGAACCAGCGCTGCCGCGCTGTAAACCCTCAGACGATAGGATCGTCAATATCTCTCGTCGCATACGCGTTCAGCGCCCAATCCGCTCGCGCGCCGGCGAGATACTCATAATACCCTTGTGCGCCGATCATCGCGCCGTTGTCACCACAGAGCTTGAGCGGCGGCATGTAGAGCCGGTAGCTGTGCTTTCGGCACTCCTTTTCGAGCTCTGCGCGGATGAACGAGTTCGCGGCGACACCGCCTGCGGCGACGAGTACCTTGCGCCCGCTTTGCTGCATGGCGAGCATCGCGCGCGGGATGAGCTCGTCGACAACGGCCTGCGTGAAGTCGCGCGCAAGCGCCGCACGGTCGAGCTGCTTTCCCGTCTGCTCGGCGTTGTGGGCAAGGTTTACGACGGCGGTCTTGAGACCCGAAAAGCTCATATCGAGAGGGCACCCGTCAATCTTCGCGCGCGGCAGCTCGTAGACGCCGCCCTCGCTCTCGTGGGCGAGCTTGTCCATCGCCGCGCCGCCGGGGTAGGGAAGGCCGAGCACGCGTGCGGCCTTGTCGAAGCACTCGCCCGCCGCGTCGTCGCGCGTCGCGCCGAGGAGCGCAAAGTCCGTGTAGTCGCGCACGTCGACGATGAGCGTGTTGCCGCCGGACATGCACAGCGCCAGAAACGGCGGCTCAAGCTCTGGGAACGCTAAGTAATTCGCGGCGATGTGGCCGCGGATGTGGTGCACAGGGATGAGCGGCACATTCAGCGCGTAGGCCGCGCTCTTGGCAAAGTTCAGCCCCACGAGCACCGCGCCGATGAGACCCGGCGCGTAGGTCGCGGCCACGGCGTCGATGTCTTTTTTCTCGACGCCCGCCTCCTTGAGCGCCTGATCGGTCAGCGCGGCGATGGCCTCGATGTGCTTGCGCGACGCGATCTCCGGCACGACGCCGCCGTAGAGCGCGTGCAGGTCGGCCTGCGACGCGATGGCGTCGGAGAGGATTTTGCGCCCGTCCTCGACGACCGCGACGGCGGTTTCGTCGCAGGAGGACTCGAAAGCGAGAATTTTCATTGCTGCGCCTCCGCTTCTGCCGCGCCGAATTCCTTCGTCATGATGATGGCGTCCTCTTTCGGGTGGTCGTAGTAGTTTTTGCGGCGGCCCTCGCCGCGGAAGCCGCGGCTGCCGTACAGCGCGATGGCGGCATAGTTGCTCTCACGCACCTCAAGCGTCAAGAACGCAAGGCCGCTGCCCTCGGCGAAGCGGATAAACACGTCGAGAAGCTGCCCCGCCACACCGCCGCGGCGGCAGTCGGGGCGGACGGCCATCTTGGTGATGCAGCCCTCGTCCACGACGGCGAGCAGCCCCGCGTAGCCGACGACGCTGCCGTTTTCTGCATCCAGCGCGACTAAGAAGGCCGAGCACGCGTTTTCAAGCTCCTCTGCGAGCATGTTGCGCGACCAGGGGTTCGAGAAGCATGTGCGCTCAAGCTCGGCAACGTCATTCAAATATTCGTTCGTCATCGGCACGATGCGGACTTTTTTCTTTAACTGTTCCATTGGTTTCCTCCGGTCATTTGGCTTCCAGCCAGTTTATGCCCCAGTGGGCCTCGGCGGTCAGGGGAACGGAGAGGTGCACTGCGCCCTCCATCTCCTCGGTGAGGAGCCGTGCGACCGTCTCCTTTTCCTCCTCCGGGCACTCGACGATGAGTTCGTCGTGCACCTGCAAAATGAGCTTTGCCTTTAAGTCTTCCTTGTGCAGCCGCTCGTCGACGCGCACCATTGCGAGCTTGATGACGTCCGCGGCTGTGCCCTGGATGGGCATGTTGCGCGCGACACGCTCGCCGAACGAACGGGTATTGAAGTTGCTCGCCGCCAGCTCGGGCAGCGCGCGGCGGCGGTGCATCAGCGTTTCGACATAGCCGCGCTCCTTCGCCTGCGCGACGACCTCATCCATATAGCGGCGGATGCCGGGGAAGCGCTCAAAGTAGGTCTCGATATATTCCTTCGCCTCATACACGGGAACGCCGATGTCCTGCGCGAGCGAGAAGGCGGAAATGCCGTACACGATGCCGAAGTTGACGGCCTTCGCGTGCGAGCGCATCTGCTTGGTGACCTGATCAGTCGGCACGCCGAAGACCTGCGCGGCCGTGACGGTGTGGATGTCCTCGCCGGTCAGAAACGCCTGCTTCATCGCCTCGTCGTCCGCGATGTGCGCGAGCAGCCGCAGCTCGATCTGGCTGTAGTCCGCGTCGACGAGTACGCAGCCGTCCGCGGGGACGAACATGCGGCGGAATTCGCTGCCGAGCTGCGTGCGCGTGGGGATATTCTGCAAATTCGGCTCGGTCGAGCTCAAACGGCCCGTCGCCGTGACGGTCATCTGGAAGCTCGTGTGGATGCGCCCGTCGGGCGCGATGACCTTCAAAAGACCGTCGCAGTAGGTCGAGCGGAATTTCGCGTACTGGCGGTACTGCAAAACCTCTTCGACGATGGGATTCTCCCACCGCAGTTTTTCGAGCACGTCCGCGTTCGTCGACCAGCCGGTCTTCGTCTTTTTGCCGTGCGGGAGCTGCAAGCGTTCAAAGAGCACCTCGCCGAGCTGCTTGGGGGAATTGATGTTGAACGGCCCGCCGGCCTCTTCATAGATGTGCTGCTCGAGCGTCTTGAGCTGCACTTCCATCTCGCTGCCGAAGGCCGCGAGAGCGTTCGCGTCCACGCGCATGCCCGCGTGCTCCATGCGCGCGAGTACGGCGCAGAGGGGCAGCTCAACCTCATAATAGAGCTCGTGCAGCTCGCGCTTCTCAAGTTCGGGGGCAAAGGCCTCATACAGCGTATCGACGGCGCTGGTATAGACGTGGAACGCCGTCTCGGCCTCGGCCGTGTCGCCGAGCATCGAGAAAGCGTCTGGATCTAAGTGCTTCGGCTCGGCAAGCGTCTGGTGGAAGTAGGCGGCGAAGAGCGACGCGATATCGTACTTGCCCGCCGTCGCGTCGAGCAGGTACCCTGCGAGCGCGGTGTCAAAAATGAACCCTTCGATGGGAAGGCCGTTTTCGAGCAGCGTGCGCTGGAGGTCCTTGACGTTGTGGCTGACTTTCTTGATATCATCCGAGAACAGGGCGCGCAGCAGCGCGTTCCAGTCGCCCTCGTAGCGGCTGAAGTAGAACTCGGCAGAGACGGCGGTCGATTCGCCTGCAATGAAGTCGACGATCACGCCGGAAAGGTCCGGCAGCGCCAGCAGCGTCACGTGCTCCGCCTTGCGGAAGAGCGAGAGATATTCCTTGGCCTTTTCCGCCGTGGTCACGGCCTCGGCGGTCACGGTGAGGTCGACCGGCTCCTCGGCGGCGGGGATGTCGGCGGGCGGCTTGAGACCGTATTTGTCGATGAGCTTGGTAAATTCCAGCTTCATAAAGAGCGGGTAGAGCGTGTCTGACGGCGCCTTGCGCAGATTGTCCTGCGGAGAAAATTCGAGTGGTGCGTCCGTCACGATGGTCGCGAGGTGGAAGCTCTGGCGTGCGCTCTCCTCGCCCTCGGTGAGCTTTTTGATGACGTTCGGCTTGGCCTCGATATCGGGGAGCAGCCGGTAAATTTCGTCGATGCTCTGGTATTTCTGGATGAGCGCCATCGCCGTCTTTTCGCCAACGCCCGGCACGCCGGGGATATTGTCGCTCGCGTCGCCCATCAGGGCCTTGAGGTCGACAATGTGGATGGGCGCAAAGCCGTAGACCTCACGAAAGCTCTCGGGCGTCATGTCCTTCGTCGTGGTCTGGCCCATGCGCGTGGAAATGAGCTTGACGGTCGTGTGCTCGGTCACGAGCTGCAAAGAATCCTTGTCTCCCGTGGCGACGACACAGTCCCAGCCTGCGCTTTCGCACTTGCGCGAGATCGTGCCGATCAGATCGTCGGCTTCAAAGCCCGCGAGCTCGTAGCGGGGGATGTTCATCGCGTCGAGCACGTCCTTGAGCACCGGCATCTGCATGGCGAGCTCTTCGGGCATGGCGTGGCGCGTGGCCTTGTAGCCCTCGTACTCGAGGTGGCGGAACGTCGGCTCGCGGCGGTCGAAGGCGACGCACAGCGCCTCGGGCTTTTCCTCGTCGAGTAAGCGGCCGAGCATCGTCAGAAAGCCGAAGATCGCGTGGGTGAAAAATCCGTCGCGCGTGGTGAGCGGACGGACACCGTAATAGGCGCGGTTGATGATGGAGTTGCCGTCTAAAACCATCAGCTTCACGGCATGCACCTCCCAAAATGCAAATTTTTACTAAATATAGTATAGCGCAAAGCAAACAAAAACACAACAGAAACCGGCGGAACTCTCGGCGCGGAGTGAGAAAGTGTGGTAAAAATAAACAGAACACTTGCAATTTCTTGTCGGGATGTTTATAATATTGACTGAAAATCTGTTTTGCTTCCTAATTTTTTGTTAGGAAGCGGGCGGAAAAACAAAAAAGAAAGGGAGAAAATCATGGAAAAGCTATTTAAGCTGAAGGCCAACGGTACTACGGTACGCACTGAGATCCTTGCCGGTCTTACCACGTTTATGACCATGGCCTACATCATCGCGCTCAACCCGAACCTGCTGACCAACTTTGCAGTGGGTACGCCGCTGTGGAACGGTGTGTTCCTTGCCACCTGCATCGCCTCGGCGATCGGCACGATTTGCATGGCGTTTTTCGCCAACAAGCCGTTCGTCATGGCGCCCGGCATGGGACTCAACAGCTTCTTCGCGGTGGTCGTCGCCAACATCGCGGTCATCAACGAGTGCGAGTACGAGTCCGCGTTCCAGGCGGCGCTCGTCATCATCCTTGTCGAGGGTATCGTGTTCCTCATCCTCACGCTCTTAAAGGTGCGTGAGAAGATCGTGGAGGCCATTCCTCTCGGCGTGCGCTACGGCATCGCTCCCGCCATCGGCCTGATGCTGATGAACGTTGGCCTTGGCTCCAATGTCGGTATCTACTCTGAAAACGGCGGCCCGTTCTACATGATGCGTGACTTCTTCGGCGCGCTGACGCCCAGCATCATCAAGGGCAACATGGGCGCGGGCTACGATGCGATGGTCCTGACCGTCGTGACCGCGTTCCTCGGCGTTTTCGTCATGGTCGTCCTCGCCAAGAAGGGCGTGAAGGCGGCAGTGCTGCTCGGCATGCTGTTCTCGTCCGTCATCTACTGGGCGGGCAGCGCCATCTTCCTGCATGTCAATCCGTTTGCGAGCCTCGCGACTGCGAGCTTTGTCCCGCCTTTCGCCGACATGGTCTCCACCACGCTTTTCAAGTTTGACTTTGCGGGCTTTGTGAACATCGGCTGGTTCACCGCCATCACGCTCGTCATCACCTTCTGCATGATCGATATGTTCGATACCATCGGCACGCTCGTCGGTACGGCCTCCCGCGCCGGCATGGTCGATCAGGACGGCAACATGCCCCAGATGAAGGAAGCCCTGCTGTCCGATGCCATCGGTACGGTCGCGGGCGCCTGCACCGGTACCTCCACCGTCACCACGTTCATCGAGTCCGCCTCCGGCGTGGAAGCGGGCGGCCGCACGGGCCTGACCGCGCTCACCGCGGGCATCCTGTTCCTCGCCTGCATGTTCCTCGCCCCCATCGCCGCCGTCATCCCCGGCGCTGCGACCTCCGCCGCACTGATCTATGTCGGCGTTCTGATGCTCCAGGGCCTCAAGAATGTGGACTTCAGCGACATGGACCAAATGCTGCCGGTGTCCATCATGCTCATCGGTATGCCGATCTCCGGCTCCATCGGCCACGCCATCGGCCTGGGCCTCATCTCCTACACCTTTGTCAAGGTGCTCTCCGGCAAGGCTAAGGACGTCAGCGTTCTGACCTACGTGATCTCCGCTCTGTTCCTTGTCAAGTTCTTCGCCGTCGTGTAAGTGTGTGAAAAAACCTTAAAAAGAGCGTCCCGAACGGGACGCTCTTTTTTTCTGCGCCGCGGTATGATATCATGACGAAGATACATAGGGTAATAGGAGCGCACGGCGAAAAAACCTTGAAAAATCAAGGATTGCAACTGCCGGTTGACAAATTTGACAGTGCGCTTTCTTTCCCGCAACCGCGAAATAGGCTATGATAACGCCATTCAGACGGCGCGGGACCGCGCCTTAGAATTCAGGAGGAAGACGATATGATCTTAGCGGATAAAATCATCACGCTGCGCAAAAAGGCGGGCTGGTCGCAGGAGGAGTTGGCAAGTCAGCTCGGGGTGACGCGCCAGTTGGTATCCAAGTGGGAGGGCGCGCAGTCCGTGCCCGACCTTGACAAGGTGGTGCAGATGAGCCGGCTGTTTGGCGTGAGCACCGACTATTTATTGAAGGACGAACTCGAAGAAGAGGAGTTCGTCGAATCCGAGGCGGACGAAACGCCGCTGCGGAGAGTGACGATGGAGCAGGCGGCGCGATACCTTGCGCTGCGCAAGGCCTGCGCGCCGAAGATCGCACTGGCGGTGGCGATGTGCATCGTCTCGCCGGTCGTGATCATTTTTCTCTCCGCCATGGCGGACGCGGGCCTGGGTGGTATTTCGGAGGATCTGGCCGCAGGTCTCGGCGTGAGCGTCATTTTGGTGCTGGTCGCCATTGCGGTGGGGATGTTCCTCTCGTGCGGGGCGAAGACGAAGGAATTCGACTTTCTTGAAAAAGAGCCGTTTGAGACCGAGTACGGCGTGAGCGGCATGGTGCGCGAGCGGCGCAAGGTCTATGAGCCGACCGCCTCGCGCTGTACGATCCTCGGCGTGGTGCTGTGCATCCTTGCTGTCGTGCCGCTGATGCTCGGGGTCGGTCTCGCGTCGTCCGATGTCGCCGCGCTGCTCGTGCGCGTCGCTCCGGCGGATGTTTACGCCGCGGCGGCGGTGGATGCGCTGCTGCTTCTGGTCGCCTGCGGCGTGGGCGTGCTCGTCTGGAGCGGAACGTACACCGGCGCGATGGACCAGCTGCTCGAGGAGGGCGACTACACGCGCAAAAAGAAGGCGCGCAGCGGCGTAATGAGCACAGTGTCGCTCATCTACTGGCTGAGCGTGACGGCGATCTTCCTGTTCTACACTTTCGGACCCAAGGGGAACGGCCAGCCGCAGTATAGCTGGTTTATCTGGGCCGTTGGCGGCGTACTGTATGCGGCGGTGATGGGTATTGTGTCGCTCGTGCTGTATCACAAAGATAAAATGTAAAGCGGACTTGACAAATTGGAACGACAGTGATATCCTACAAGTAAAGCAAACTTGACATTTGCAAAATGGCTCTTGACAGTTGAAAATCACATGATATTATTTTGATATCACAAAGATATTCGAAACGGCTGCAAGAAGAAAAGAGGGAGAACCTTATGCTCTATATTGAACACCTGACCAAGACCTTCGGCGAAAAGAAAGCCGTGGATGATCTGTCGCTCCACATCGCGCCAGGGGAGATCTACGGCTTCATCGGCCACAACGGCGCGGGCAAGACCACGACGCTCAAGTCGGTCGTCGGCATCCAGCAGTTCGATTCCGGCAGGATCACGATCGGCGGGCACTCCATTCAGGACGATCCCATCGCCTGCAAGAAGATGCTCGCCTACATCCCGGATAACCCCGACCTCTACGAGTTTATGACGGGCATCCAGTACCTCAATTTTATCGCCGACATCTTCGGTGTGGAGGAAAGCGCGCGGCAGGAGCGCATCCGCAAGTACGCGGACCTCTTCGAGCTGACGACCGACCTGGCGCAGCCCGTCGCGGCCTATTCCCACGGCATGAAGCAGAAGCTTGCCATCATTTCGGCGTGGCTGCACGAGCCGAAGCTCATTTTGATGGATGAGCCGTTCGTCGGCCTCGACCCGAAGGCTTCACATATCTTAAAGGGCATGATGCGCGAGGTGTGCGACGCGGGCGGCGCGATCTTCTTCTCGACCCACGTGCTTGAGGTGGCCGAAAAACTCTGCGACAAGGTCGCCATCATCAAGGGCGGCAAGCTCATCCGCTCAGGCACGATGGAGGAGGTCAAGGGCGACGACTCGCTCGAGGAGGTCTTCCTTGAGCTGGAGGGCGAATCATGCTGAAAACGCTCGTCAAGAAGCAGCTGATGGAAATTTTCCGCAGCTACTTTTATAATGCCAAAACCAATAAAAAACGTTCGACGGCGGGGATTATCGCTTATATCCTGCTCTTTGCCGCGTTGATGATCGGCCTCGGCGGGATGTTCACGGGGCTTTCCGTTTCGCTCTGTGCGCCGCTTACGCAGGCGGGGATGGGCTGGCTCTATTTTGCACTCATGTCGCTGCTCGCCATCTTTCTCGGCGCGTTCGGCAGCGTGTTCAACACGTATTCGGGCCTGTACTTCGCTAAGGACAACGACCTGCTGCTGTCTCTACCCATCCCGGTGCGGACGCTGATGGCCTCGCGGCTGCTGACGGTCTATCTCATGGGCCTCATGTACTCCGCGGTCGTCATCCTGCCCGCGGTCATCGTCTACTGGGTCACGGTCTCGACGGCGCCGATGGCGCTCCTCGGCGGCGTGCTGCTGACGGCGCTCATCTCAATCTTCGTGCTCACGCTCTCGTGCGCGCTGGGCTGGGTCGTGGCGAAGGTGAGCCGTAAGCTCAAGCACAAGAGCTTCATCACGGTCATCGTCTCGCTCGCAGGGCTTGCCATCTACTATTTCTTCGTCTTCAAGGCGCAGACGGCCATCGAGCAGCTCGTCGCCAACGCCGCGGTCTACGGTGAGAAGATCAAGGGTGCGGCGCACCCGCTCTACGTCTTTGGCCTGACCGGTACGGGCGATGTGACAGCGATGCTGCTGAGCGCGGCGGTCATCCTCGCGCTGTTTGCGCTGACGTGGACGCTGCTCTCGCGCAGCTTTTTGCAGATCACGACTGCGTCGGGCGCATCGGGCAAGGCTGTGTACCGCGAAAAGGCCGTCAAGCGCCGGAGCATCGATGGGGCACTTTTCGGCAAGGAGCTCGCGCGCTTCACCGCGAGCCCGAACTACATGCTCAACAGCGGCCTCGGTATCCTGCTGCTGCCGATCTCGGGTATCCTGCTTTTGTGGAAGGGCGGAACGGTCGTGTCGCTGCTGAACGAGGTCTTCACCTCGCAGAGCGGCTGCGCGGAGGTGCTGCTCTGCACCGGCGTGTGCGCCATTGCGTCGATGAACGACATGGCGACGCCGTCGGTCTCACTCGAGGGAAAGTCCCTCTGGCTCGCGCAATCGCTGCCCGTCAAGCCCTGGCAGGTGCTTCGCGCAAAGCTCAAGGTACAGCTTGCGCTCACGGTCCTTCCAGCGCTCGTGCCGCTTGCCTGCATGGCGTTTATCCTGCCTGTGACGGCGGCGCTGCCGCTCGTTTTTGCCGAGGCACTCGCGTACATCGCGTTTTCCGCGTGCCTGGGGCTGACGCTCGGCGTCGCGCGGGCAAACCTGACGTGGACGAGCGAGCTCATGCCCATCAAGCAAAGTCTGGCCGTGACGATCGCGCTGTTCGGCGGCTGGCTCTACGCCATCGTGTTCGCGGGGCTCTACCTCTGGCAGGGGTGGAAGCTCGGCGCGGCTGCGTATCTCGCCATCGCGGCGGCGGTGACGCTCGCGGTGACAGCGCTGCTTCTTCGCTGGCTCAAAACGAAGGGCGCACATCGCTTTGCAATGCTGTAAAGGAAAATAAAATGAGAGAGTGCGGCGGTCCTTCGACCGCCGCACTTCTTTTATATCGGCAGGGGCGAAAATTTACACAGTTCGTTCTTGCGGAAAGCGGCGGACCATGCTGTTATGTGACTACACTCACAAGTAAACTTTGAGGAGCGTGATCGATATGCTGCTGCGCGGCAAGCAGGCGAGCGGACTTTTGACGCAGCAGAAGATGCTGCGCGCCGCCGTAAAGCTGTTTTTGAAAAAGAGATATGAGGGCACGACGACCGCGGAGATCGCCCGCGCCGCGGGCATGCCGCCAAGCTCGTTTTTCCGGGCCTTTCCCAGTAAGGAGGCGCTGCTGCTCGAGCTTGACAAGCGGAAGTTCAGCGGGCAGTTCACGCTGGTCGAGCAGCACAGCGCGGCACGTGCTCTACGCGGTGGGGACGGCTATCCAGCTCTACATCGCCGGGCTGACCGAGCCACTGCGCAAGCTGTACGTGACGGCCTACACGCTGTCGTCAACCTCGGCATACCTGCATCGCAGCACGGCGAAGCGGCTGGAGGGCATCTTCGGGGACTATCTTCCGGACGCGGAGGCCAAGGACTTTTACGAGATGGAGATCGCCTCGACGGGCATGATGCGCTCGTTCATGGCTGTGCCGTGCGACGTGTATTTTACCGTGGAGCGCAAGATCGCACGCTTTTTGGAGTGCGCGCTCAAGCTCTGCAATGTGCCGCCAGAGCGGCGGCGGGGGTCAGCGCGGCCGTTTTGCAGCTCGACCTGCACACCATGGCGGCGGGCATCATCCGAACGACCGTCCAGCAGGCGGAAAAGGGCTTTGAAGCCCTGACAGAACGGTAAATTTCGGCAAGGGGATATCCCCTTGGTGCATCCATCGGATGCACCAATCGCTTTGATGGAGGAATGATATGAAAAAACGTATTTTCAGCTTTTTGACGGCCCTGTGCCTGTGCCTGACGCTGTTGCCGACGGCGGCGCGGGCGGAGAACAATTGGGAGAGTTGGACGATATTTGATGGCACCAATTTGAACCTGTCGGACGGTAGTTACTATTTAGGCGGCAATGTTACTATGAGCGGCGAAATTACAATCAGCGGAGCCGTCACATTTGATTTGAATGGGTATACCTTGACCTGTAATGCTACAGACGAGGATATGTTTTGTGTGTACGATGGTAAAACACTAACGATAAAGGACAGCGGCACTGACGGCACCATTGATGGTCAAAATAAGAACTGCGGTTTTTCTGTGTCTAGCGGCACAGTGATCTTGGAGAGCAGTATCGTTGCGAATTGCAGAGATGACGATGGTGATGGCGGTGCTGTGGATATTGGAAAGGACTGCGTATTCACGATGAGAGGTGGTACGATCAGCAATTGCAATGCACAACACGAAGGCGGTGCTATATAGGAAAAGAGGACGGCTAAAGCCGTCCTCTTTTTTCAGCTCTCCATGTGCTTGCCGAGAAAGCCTGCGATGGCCTGCGCGAGCTTGTACTCCGTCTCGCCTGCGGCCGACTCGCCCTCGGTGCCGATGAAGACCACGAGCCCGAGTGCGTCGCCCTCGGAGATGATGGGCGCGGCGATGGTCGCGCAGTAGCGGTCGAGCGACTCGGTGACGAACACGCTGCGCTCGCTCGGCACGGCGCGGTAGATACCGCGGTCCTCCATGATCTGCTCGAGCTGCGGGCTGATGCGCTTGCCGATGAGGTCGCGGCGCGCGCTGCCTGCCGCGGCGATGACGCTGTCGCGGTCGGTCACGGCCACGCTCGTGCCGGTCGACTTGCTCAGCGTGTCGCACAGCTGCGCGGCAAACTCATCTACGCCGCCCATGAGCGAATACTTCTTAAAAATGACCTCCCCGTCCTTGCTCGTGTAGATCTCCAACGGGTCGCCCTCGCGGATTCTCATGGTGCGGCGGATCTCCTTGGGAATGACAACGCGGCCAAGGTCGTCCTAATGTGTCAAGCAAAACATAAAAAAATCGTTGTGCATTTTTTCGTCGCTGTATTCCTCTATTTTACAACATTTATTCTGCTTTTTCACCGGAAAAATACGGAAATATTTGAGGAGCAAAAAAACTGCAACACGCCCCAAATCGGTGTGGGACACTTATTCAGGGGAAAAAGGGTACTCCTATGTGTCAAATAAAACATAAAACGTATGTATTTTGCACAAAAAACGCGGAAAGTCATTGTGATATATACCGGAAATTCCCTTTGAAAATGCGTATAGGCATAATTTTCGTGATAATGACGAACTAAGTCAAGAGACGGCCTAAAATATCAGGCCGCCTCTTGACTTTAACGTGCATTGCTTTACCTTGGAATGTTATCTTTTACGGCCCGCTTGATCCACTCTGCGTTGAGCGCGGTCAGTACCCACGGAACGGTTTCGAATACACTATTGGGTTCCAAAGGAGAGACAACTCGGACACCTGCACAGCGGAATGTATCGGCCAGTTGCGGAACGAGCCAAGGATTTCTGATTAGTCGTTCTACGCCCTTTACCAAAACAATGTCAAATTGCCCGGAGCCCAGTTCGCTGAGGAGTGCTTGGAGTCCCGGTCGATCCAGAGATGTCCCAGGGGTCATATCGGAAAATACAGACGTTACTTCATAGCCTTGCTTATTGGCCCAATCTCATAAATAGAATTCTTGTGTGGAGAGGGCCTCGTTCTGGTTATCGTTGGCGACTCTTAAATACAGTGCAGCCTTCATACGGCTCTCCTTTCTTCCCTGTGGAGTTTTACGAACAGGTCTTCAAATTTCCAGCGCACCTCAATATGGCGGTTGCTGAACACAGTGACACGCTCGATTGCATCATACATACTCGCTTTGAATGCCTCACTGCTTACTGCGGAGGCCGATAGATACGCTTCCGCTTCACGCTGGACTGCGCGGCGCTCAGACTGCTCCTCCTGCTCCTGTTGTCGTTCTGTTTCGATTTTTGTGCGCTCCGCCTGCAGCTCAGCGATCCGGTCAGCCAGCGCGGTTTTTCGCTGGAAAAACGATTCCCGGGTCATTTCTCCACTTCGGTATTCCTCGTAGTATTGGATCTTCCGGGCGTTCTGCCGGGCGATCTCCTGGTCTATTTTCTCCAATCGGCTATCCCAATTCACCATTGGATGTTTCTGAAATGCACTTTGGATATCCCGAACCTGCTCTCCCATCAGCTCAAGCTGTGTGCGGTAGATGGGGAGGAGAACCGCTTCCAGGTCTGTTTTACTCCACCGGATACCCGCGCAGGCCGCTCCCTCTTGATAAAGCTGCGTGTCACAGGCAAAGTACGCATCCAGCCCAAATGATTTCCGCAGCTTTCGTCCGCAGTGACCGCAGTAGAATATGCGGTCTGAACTATCCGGCGGTTTACGCTCATGCTTTTTCACCGCCCGGATCTGTGCCTGTGCAGCTTCATACTCTTCTTGGGTCACGATGGCCTCATGTGTTCCTTCCGTGACGATCCACTCTTCTTTGGGAACCCTACGTTGGTTTCGGTCCCGCATATAGCGGCTCTCACGAGTGTGGTTGACCATGGAGCCGGTGTACTTGATATTTCGGAGAATATTGAGGACTGTCACATGGGACCACATGAGGTCCCGCTCCTGGCAGGCCGGCTTGAGGCGGTGCTGCTTATACGCCAGAGGGGTGAGTACGCCTTGGGCATTGAGTTCCCTGGCAACTTGCGTGGTGCTTTTTCCAGCAATGATGGAGCGAAAGATTTCACGGACGATGGGCGCCGTCTGCTCATCCGGCACCATCTGGTGCTTATCCGATGGGTGCTTCCGGTATCCGTATGGCACATGGTTCACAAACCGCCCGTCCTTCATCCGCGCCTGCATAGCGGAGCGGACTTTTATGGAAAGGTCCCGGCTGTAATTCTCATACATGAAGTTGCGAAAGGCAACATCCATTCCGCCGGTCATCCCGATATAGTTCTGGCTGTCATAGCCATCGTTGACGGCGACGATCCGCACGCCCAGAAAGGGGAAGATGTGCTCCAGATAGTCGCCCACATCCAAATAGTTCCGACCAAAACGGGACAGATCCTTTACAACGATGCAGGATACCTCTCCCCGGCGGGCCGCCTCGATCATGGCCTGAAATTGGGGGCGGTCGGTATTGGTGCCCGTCAGTCCGTCATCGATAAATTCAAGGACGGAACAGCCGGACAGTTCCTCGCTTCCGTGCAGATACTCCATGATGACTTTTCGCTGATTTCCAATGGACTGGCTCTGGTCGGCCAGGCCGTGCGCCCGGTTAAAATCTTCCAGCGAAGTGCGGTAGTAGGCTGCAAGTTTTTCTGCCATATCAGGCCACCTCCTCCCGCAGCGATTTATATTGGGTCTGGAGGGCCTTCAGTTCATTGTCAAAGAGGAATGTGATTTTGATGGAACCGTCTGCCCGCACCTGAATCTGGTCCACGAAGGCTGAGATCAGCTCTTTTGAGACCTCCTCTGCGTGGCGGTATTCTTCGAACTGCTTTTCCCATGCTTTCGACTTCTCAATGGCTTGGGCAGCTCTGTCCTTGGGGCACTCCAGATATTCCACCTGCTCCTTCAGGGTCTCGATTTCCTTTTGGTACTGTTCCCGAGCCATAACACATTCTTCTTTTGTCAGAAGCCCGGATTTGTAATCTTCATATAGTGCCAGGGCATACCCTTGCTTTCGCTTGATTTCCTGTTGGAGCTTGTGTATCTCGCTCGTGGCCATTGTATCATAAACCGGTTCAGATCTTCTTTTTTCTGCCAGCTTCATGAGGACAGCCTGGGTGCTGCAGAAGAGTTCGATCTGTACCCGCAGCGCCTGCAGAACAGCGGCATCCAGGTCGTCACAGCGAATCGACTTTTTGGTGCACCGAAGTTCACGGTGCTCCTCATAAGTCGGACAGATATAAACGAAATAGGCTTTTTTCCGGTCATTGCTCATGCTCCGATAGAGCTTCAGCCGGGTCCCGCAGTCTGCACAAACCAGCTTCTCCCGGTAGGGATTGCTGCGTGTGGGGAGATGACTGCAAGTGCCGTAAACGGCCTTATAGGCATTTGCACTGGCCTCGTTGACCTCCTGCACCCGGTCAAAAAGCGCTTGTGATACAATGGGCTCATGGGTGTTGTAGACAATATCCCACTCTGCCTCGGGAACGCGGTGGACCGGTATTCCGCGCATCAGGCTTGCAGTGCATTTCCCCTGTGCCAGATGTCCGATATAGACGATATTGCGGAGAATATCCGACAGAGCGTGGCGGTTCCACAAAAGGGCGCTGCCCTTCTTATTGTTGTTGGTGATGATCCCGTGCTCGAACCGATACCGGCCCGGAGATGGAATATCCCGTTCGTTGAGCATCCGGGTGATCGTTCCATAACCGAGCCCCTGGGCGCGCCACTCATAGATCTGCCGGATCACCGGAGCTGTTTCCGGATCAACCAAAAGCCGGTTTTTGTTCTTAGGGTCCTTACGATAACCGTGAGGAGCATAACTGCCGATATACTCTCCATTTTGACGTTTGGCCTTCAATGCCGCGCCGGATTTCATGGAGATGTCCTTCGCGTAATAGTCGTTTACGATATTCTTGATGGAAACCGTCAATTCATCCTGTGAGCGGATGTTCTGAGTATCATAGTTGTCATTGACGGAAATAAACCGAATGCCCAGCTTGGGGCAGATACGCTCCAGGAAATTGCCGGTTTCGATATAGTTTCTGCCCAGACGGGATAAGTCTTTGACAATGATGCAGTTGATTTTGCCGGCCTTTACATCCTGCATCAGCCGTTCCCACTGGGGCCGTTCAAAGCTGACGCCGGAGTAGCCGTTATCCAGATACCGATCTGCCAGCTTCAGCTCCGGGTGTCCTGAGAGGTACTGTTCTATGATCTTGACCTGACTTTCAATGGGGTCTCCATCTGTTTTGCCATTGTCGAGTACAGAGAGCCGGGCATAGAGTCCCGTATCGAATGTGATGGGCGTTTCCTGAGCGGCCGCTGCCACGGCCACAGGCGCCGCCTTCCTTTTTCTTGCCATGGTCAGCTCACCTCCGCTTCGGAAAGACGCTCTGCTGTATCCTGTCCCCGCAGGAACTCCATCATATCGGCAAGCTGGTCCTGATAGCGGAGGACGACCCGAATCTTCTTGTCGGGGTACAGCTGGATCTGATCCACCAGGTTGACGACCGCAGCGCGGCTCAGGCTGGGCAGATTCTGATACTTCCGAAACTGGGAGAGCCAGCCGCTTCGATCTGCCACGCCCTCCTGGATCATAGCCCGTTCTTTCTTCAATTTACCAATGTCCTGCTCAATCTCGCTGATCTGCTGGGAGTAGCCTTCTTTCATCTGAAGAAACTCCTCCTGAGAGATCAGGCCCTCCTGCAGGTCCTCATATATGCTGACCTTCATCGTCCGGCACTTTTCCGCCTCGGCCATTTTTACCTCGATGGCCTTGTCCAGCCGGGTTATCTCCCGATGCTCCCAGGCCAGTTCCTTGATCTGACTCAGAGCCCGCTCCATATTCAAAACCAGCTTAATCTCGGATTGCAGAAGGGTAAGGACGGTGTTCTCCAACTCTTTTTCGGAGATCCTGCGCTTTTCACAGCTGCCTTCCTTTGTGGTATTCGGGCAGGTGTAATAGGCATATTTTGACCCATTGTAGGTAACAGAGTACCGCTTTGCCAAGGCGCCGCAGGTTCCGCAATAGACCCGGCCGGACAGGGGATAGACGGTATCTGAGCCAGATGCCCGGCGGCTGTCCTCCTGCATCAGCTTTTGGACCAGCTCAAATTCCCGCACCTGAATAATCGGCTCGTGGGCATGTTCGATCCGGCTCCAATCCTGTTCGTCCTTCACAATAGTGTGCTTTACCTTATAGTTTGGTGTGGTGCGCTTTCCCTGGATCAATACGCCGGTGTAGACCTCATTGGTGAGAATACGGATCACGGTTTTGGGGCTCCATTTGCTGCGGGCATTGGTCTGAAAGGCAGTTTTGTAGTTGATGCCGATAGATCGTTTATGCTCAGAGGGGGACAGAACGCCGCGGAGGTTCAGCTTTTCCGCAATGGTCACCGGGCTCATACCCTCCACCTTCCACCGGAAAATATCCCGGACGACTTCACCGGCCGCTTCATCTATCACAAGCTGTGTCTTATCATTCGGGGAACGCAGGTACCCATAAGGCGTGTAGTTGGAGACGAATTCTCCGTTTCTTCTCCGGCTTTCAAAGTTGCTCCGTACCTTGATGGAGATGTCCCGGCAGTAGGAATCATTGAGAAAATTCTTGATGGGAACGATCAGGCTGTCGCTTGTAGAAAAGTTGAGACTATCGTAATTGTCATTGACCGCGATGAAACGCACGCCGAGCTGAGGAAAGATTTTCTCAATGTAGCGGCCCGCGTCAATATACTCTCGGCCAAACCGGGATAAGTCCTTCACGATGATACAGTTGATCTCTCCTGCCTTCACCGCTTCCATCATCTTTTGGAATTGGGGCCGCTCAAAACTGGTCCCTGAATAGCCATCATCGGAAAATTCCGCAACCAGCTCGATGTCAGGCTGCTGCGCCACAAACCGCTGGATGATCTTTCTCTGACTGGAGATGCTGTCGCTCTCCGCTTTGTTGTTGGAAAAAGAAAAGTCGCCGTCTTCCTTAGAGAGCCTAAGGTAGTCGGCGGCTTTATAGATCGTGTCTGAAATCAGCATAGCTACCGCTCCTGTCGCAATATTGATGGCCGGGCCACCTATGACGACCGGAGTTTCGCTGATTTTGTCCGTGCTTATCTTATCACAGCTTCCTCAGAAAGTCCAGCCGCATCTTGTGGTAAATCATTACAGGATCGACAGCATATCAGCAAAGCAGTCGTTCAGGGTGGCGCCTCCTTCCGTATAGGCCACATTGACAACGACATCTCCCACCTTAAAGCAATAGGGATTTTTGATCTGTTGGAGATATGATCGAACACGTTCCGCCTGTCCTAAGTTGCGATCCAATTTGACATTACGAATATCGATCAGACTGTCCATGCTTTTATCAACCTGATGTTCTCGCTCCATGACCTCACCACCTTGCAATCATTATTTCCAAGTTTTAGGTAATTATTCTTTTGCCAGCATCCCGCAAGTATAAGAATAGGGACCGCCGTAATCACGGCGATCCCTACTTGCTCACACTGACATGATAACAGAAATAAATGATACTTACAAGCCCATACCCCTTGCCTATTTTCTTTCACGCAAACGGCAATCAATCTGCACAGATTGTTGAACTTTTCCTTTCCCCAGCACCTGATTCGCAGGAGGTAATTCAAACTTATAGCCGCTGTGAGGAACAGTATGGATTGGGTTGTCCGGCCCCATCTTCCGGCGGAGTTGACTGATGATGTTGGTCACAGCCGCACCGCAATGCTCTGGGAACTCGTGCCATACAGCCTCGTAGATCTGTTCCTGCGTGTAGACCCAGCCGGGGTGACGGGCCAGATAGGCCAGCGTGAAGAACTCCAAGTGTGTAAGGTGAATGAGCTGCCCCTGCCATTTTACGGTCTGTTTGCGTAAGTGAAGTTCCAGATTCGGAAAAGAGATGCTGTTTTTTTCACTTGGAGGGTTAACCAGTTCAATGTCCGTCTCCTTGGCTAATAGGTCTTTAATTCTATCTAAAATATGCTCCTCACTGTCGGAAAGAGACAGGATCACCACTTTACTCATTTGTACCCCCCTTTACAAATCTTTTTTACAATGGCTATAAATCACTTGTTTTTTCGTGGATCAACTCGGTGAATAACCAGCAGCACCACCCCTGTTGCCAGCTGGACGATCTGTGCCACCACTACATCTCCCGGCAGAACGAAAGCCGGGTCCAGCGTCGTCAGGGTCAAGGGATAATCGGTGAAAAAATTTCCGTTCCATAGTCCCAGGGTATCTGGTAGAGGCAAAACCGCCAGCAGAAGGGGAAGTGGCATCCAGATATACAGCAGCCAGGGCCTCAGCCGCCCAAGCAGCCATCCGCTGCCCAGGGCGAACACCAGCGGCGGCAGAAGGGTCGCCAGCGCGGGAAAAGCCAAGCTCCCCCAACTGTACCAGCCGAACATCCGGCCATAAAACACTGCCGCTTCCACGATGCAGAGCAGTGCCAGTATGACCGTCCCCGTGAACGCGGCGGCGCACCGGGCCAGGGCGAAGCGGGCGGGCCGCATGGGCGCGGCATCTGTGAGCGCCGCCGTCCGCCGGGCCTTGGGAGAGGTAAAGAAGGTCAGGAAGAACAGCGCGCCGATCCACAAAAGCGGTAGCATCCGGGAGAGATAATCTCCAAAGCTCCATGGGGAAAAGGGTGCTGTGTGGGACACCCCCAGAATGGTCACGCCCCGCAGTACCAGGGCGCCGTAACCAAGCAGCACGGCGGCCAGTCCCGCAAAGAACTGATTCCACAGCAGCCGCCTGCACTCATAGCGATAGATCTTACCCAAGGTTCAAATCCTCCTCCGTCAGCGCACAGGCGCTCAAAAATTCATCGTAGGTGAGATAGGGGCACATGGGGTCCATCTCCCGGTTGAACAGATCGTGAAGGATCTGATCGAAGGCTACCTCCCCGCCCACAAGCTGCTCCGCCTTCAGGAGCTTCAACGGCATTTCGCTGTACTGCCGCACACCGGACAGGCTGTTGGAAATACGCAGGCGTTCTCCCTCCGGCAGCATCTCCAGATATTCCGGATGGCGCACATAGAAGTTCAGGTAATAGTCGTCCACCTCCCGCTGCCACTGGTCAACGTAATGGGTCCGGGCATACTCCTCCCCGTACAGCTCCTTGACAATGCGGTAGGTGGTGTAAACGGTCAGGCCCTCGGCAGACCAGGGGCTGTCCGGGGCAGGGATGTCAAACATACTGCCCAGTCCCCACCACTGATGGACCAGCTCGTGAATAAAGATCTCCCCCGGGACGGTTCCCTTGCTGGTGTCGCTCAGGCTGGCGATGGTGAAATCTGCCTCATCCAGCAGGCTGGCGCCGCCGGCAGCATATCCGCCCCCGGCGATCCGGCTTTGGATCAGCTTCAGGCTCTCACCGGCGCTGAAGGACAGCGCTCCATAGTGTGCGGTGCAATACTCCACCACGGCCCGTACTGCGTCAGCTGCACCGGCCTGCTCCATGATCTTTTGATGCTTGCGGCCATAGTAAAGCTCAATAGCCATACCGCCAGCCTGAATATCCTCCCGGATGTAATCTCCGGCATAGAGTATCCCGCCGGTACCGATGTCTTCCCAGCGCCAGGTTTTGGTGCCGTTTTCATGCTCTGCCGCCACCTCCGCCCGGCTGGAGCCAAAGGGAATGGCCACCATGGAAGCAGGAAGGGTAATTTCCATCTCTGTGGGATAGTAGTTCTCATCAGGCAGTACATTCAGCAGCCGAGGAGCAAGGACCGCATTCTCCAGCTGCAGGTAGATTCCGCTGATCTCTGTGCTTCCCTGACTGCACGACAGATTTTGGTTCTCACGGGGGAACCCACTGTATTCCATGGTCAATTCGATCTGGGCCTTGGCCGGAAGGGTAACTTCCAGCATTGCCTCGTTGAATTCCTGATACTCCCCCACCGAAAAGGGGACAGTCTCGCCGTTGGCCTGCACATTGGAAATGGTGTAGCCGGGGGTAACGCCGAAGGCGACACGCTGTTCCTGTCCAGAACTGTTTTCAAAGAAATAGCTTGCCTTGCCGCGCACGGTCCCGTCAGACACATTGGGAAATACCTGCGCGGAGCGTCCGGTACAGATCACACCCTCAAGATAGGGCATCTCATAAAAGGTCATTGCCATTTGGTCTGGATTGCTGTTGTCCACCATGGGCTGGGCCACATAGGCAATGCCGGAACAGGCCAGCAATGCCACGGCGATCACCGGACGGTAGGCTCGCCGGATGCTCCGGGCCAACGAGCCAAGCGCCCCCTTCCCATACTGGCGGATACAGAGGTACGATACCACCCACACGCCCGCCAGACCCACCAGCCAGGTCAGGCGCATATAGGCCACGGAGCGAAAAATCCGAAAGTTGGAGAAATCATCGGACAGCGCCCACACACAGGGGTTGAGCCAGCACAGCTGCCAGTTCTCTGCCCACACGGTCAGGCTCAAGCCGCAAAACGCGGCGAACAGCACCAGGGACAAATCCGTCCGGCGGGTAAACTGGTAGGCAGACGCCGCCGCCAGAACGCCCAGCGGCAGGGCAAGGCCCATGAAGAGCAAGTAGGCCAGCACATAATCCACCGGGTCGAACACCGCACCGATCAGCCCCTTGCTGATGGGGAGCCACACCAGCATGGTAAGGGCTGTGGTCAGGACGGCAGCGGCCAGCAGAGCCAGCAGCCGCGTCAGGGCCGCGGTCTGCGGGGACACCGCCGCGTCCATGAGAACATCTGCCCGGCTGCGGCAGGCCTGGTCCAGTTCAAAGATGGCAAGCAGTCCAAACAGGATTCCGCCTGCAATGCCCCCGGCGATCGCGGGGTTGGCCAGATACAGGGAATTCATGGTGGACTCAGCCGGCTGATACAGGTACAGGCCCGCCACAGGGCCAAGGACGGTCAGCAGCATGACCAGCCAGGTCAACCGGCTTCGGAGCAACCGTCCCAACTCCAGAGGAAACAGTCGAAGCGTCTTCATTGTGCCGCCTCCTGGGAGATCAGATAGAGATAGGCGTCCTCCAGCGTCGGCTCCTCCGGCTGAACAAAGGTGGGGAGCTGATCTGCCACCGCCCGGCAGCGAACGCCCTGCGCGGTGTTCACCCGAGCGGTGATGTGGAGTCCATTCTCTTGGTTGGCCTCCTGCTCATAAAATACCCCCACATGGCCGGATGCAGACCGGATCAGCTGTTCCGGGGTGCCGGTAAAGAGAATCTGCCCACGGTTGATCACCACCAGCTGATCGCATACGGACTGCACATCCTCAATGATGTGGGTGGAGAGGAGCACCAGCCGGTCCTGGGCCGCGTGGGAGAAGAGATTGCGGAAGTGGATACGCTCCTCCGGGTCAAGCCCTACGGTGGGCTCATCGAAAATCAGGAAGGGCGGGTCCCCCAAGAGCGCCTGAGCGATGCCCACCCGCTGACGCTGGCCGCCGGAGAGCGTGCGGATCCTGGCCCGGGACTTTTCTTCCAGATTGACCTCCCGGATTGCTTTTTGAATGGCCGCTTTGGGATCTTTGATTCCTTTCAGCGCCGCCATATAGTCCAGAAATTGTGTGACCGTCAACTCGTCAAACAGGCCGAAGTCCTGGGGCAGATACCCTAACTGGGCTTTCAGCTGGCGCTCTGTTCTGGCAAGGGGCTGTCCATCCACCAGAATTTCCCCTCTGGTGGGCAGGAGCGCCGCCACCAGCAGCTTCATCAGCGTGGACTTGCCGGCCCCGTTGGGACCCAGAAGTCCAATGAGACTGGGCGCCTTGAGCTCCAGATCCAGATCCTTTAGTGCCTGCTTCCCGCTGGGATAGGTCATACTGAGATGTTCGATGCGAATTTCCATTGTGCCTTGTTCCTTTCTGCATGGGATGGGCCAAGGATACCAGGGCAATATGGAGTGAACATGGAGGAAATGTGTGGTTTGTGTGGAGAATAAAAAGATAGCCCAGCAACATATTCTACTATCATCGTAAATTTTTACTCAATCGAAAGCCGACTTCCAAGTTGGGAAAGTAGCTCGTTGGTGATGGTCCCGCAGCGTGCGGCCAGCTCCTCTGCCCGGATCACCTGCCCTCCGTCCCGACCGATTAAGGTCACTGTATCGCCGGGAGTGACCTCCGGCAGACCGCTGACGTCCACCAGCAACTGGTCCATGCACATCCGCCCCACCATGGGACAGCGCTGCCCCCGGATCAGCACCTTTCCGCCTCGCTGGGGCAGGTCCCGGGGCAGGCCATCGGCGTAGCCGATGGTGACCACTGCCAGCTGGGTTTCCCGCTCCGCACGAAAGGCCCGCCCGTACCCGGCGCTCTCCCCAGCGCTCAAGGTGCGGACACTGGCCACTCTGGCCCGCAGGGACAGGACCGGCCGCAGGTCAAGATTTCGCTGGACAGGCGCATCATCGCTTCGCACGCCGTAGAGGGCGATCCCCGCCCGGACATAGGCACAGGGCTGTTTGGGCAGATTCCAAATCCCATAGCTGGCCTGGATATGGACCTTGCCGGGGTCATATCCAGCGGCCCGGAGCCAGGCCACCGTATCATAGAACAGGGTCAGCTGCTCCTGAGTATAGGCAACATCTCCGGCTTCCAGGCTGTCCGAGACACACAGATGGGAAAAGACGCCGTCTACCACCAGATTGGGAAGCCGAAATACCTCCAGGATCTCCTCCCGGTGTTCCGCCGGGATGCCCAGCCGGTGCATCCCGGTATCCAGGGCTAGATGGACATGGACCCTCCGTCCCTGCGCCGCCAGGGCCCGTCCGTGGTCAATATCTGCCACCGTCTGGGTCAGATTCCATCGCGTCAGCAGCGGGGCTTCCTCCGGGGCGGTATAGCCTAAAATCAGGATCATTCCCCGGACGCCTGCCTTTCGCAGAGCGATCCCCTCGGTAAGACAGGCCACGGCAAAGGCCCGGACCCCCGTCTTTTGTAAAGCGCGGGCCGTCACCGCTCCGCCGTGGCCGTAGGCCTCCGCCTTTACCACCGCCATCAGCTCCGTCTCCGGAGCCAGTGTGTTCCGCAGCACCTGGGCGTTGTGCCCGAGGGCCGCCAGATCCACCTCCCGCCAGGCCCGGGCAGTGGGGCTGGGCTTCTTCCGAACCCGCAACAGCCAGGGGGCAGAGAGCAGCGCACTGAGGGCCAGCACTGCAACAAAATGGAGAAGACTGTTCCCAATGAGCATTTCCTCCAGCCCCAGCACCTTTGCTGCTCCCCGGACCAATACGATGCAGAGAGGATGGATCACATACATGGCTGTGGAAAAGGTCCGGACTTTCCTGCACGCGCCCCCGTTCCCGCCCAGCAACAGGGAGAAGAGACACACCATACACAGCGGGAGTAGGAGATACATACTGTCGTGGCGCTGGACGTTCAGACGGTGGAGCCACAGCCCCTCGGCGCTCATGGCTGTCAGAGAGAGGACGAACCCCGTCAAAGACAGCTTTCGGCTCCACCGCATCCCGGCGGCTCCCAGCAGGAGGAACAGCGGCGCAAAGAACAGGCCGTTGCGGGTATAGCCGCACAGCGTAAAAACGCCGTCGTAAAAGGCCCGAAGCGGCGGGATCTGGGAAACCAGTCCATAGTAGCTGTCCCCGCCCAGTCCGACGAGGTAGAGCAGCGCCGCCGCAGGCAGGGCCACCCGCAGGCCCAGCCGGCTGAGCCACCGGGCGATGACGACGCCCAGAATGGTCGCCGGGAAGTACCACAGGTGGTAGAAGGTGCCGTCCACCAGCAGTTTCCGCAAAGCATCCGCCGGACCGGTGAAGCTGCCGGCGTAGAGATTCACCGGCAGATACAAAAGGACGCAGGCGCCGTAGAGCAGGCAGAGCTTTTTCACCTGCCGCCCTGCACCAGCCCAGTGATCCCGGCTCAGAAAGTACCCAGTGGTCATCAGAAAGAATGGGACCGCCACCCGGGCCAGCACCCGGGTGAGCCAAAAGTCAGCCGTGGCAGACACATCCGATAAGGGCGAGGTGTGGTTCATCACCACCAGCAGGACTGCCGCCAGACGAAAGAGGTCCAGCGCCGGGACGGTTCTCTCAGCTGTTCTCATGGGTATCCCCCCACCATGTCAGGATAAATCCCTCCACATTGTCACCGGAGATCTGGCAGCAGCCCTCCGGTACCTCCACTTCCGTACTGTCTCCGGCGGCGGGCACATAGAATACCTGGGCCATGCGGCCATTTTCCAGAGCGACGCTCCGGGGACCCTGCCGCAAAAAGTCCCGGTACTCCTCCAAACACAGCCCGTTGGCCTCCATCAGCTGGGCGTGAGGCGCCCCCACATAGCGGAAATGCCACGGTTCCGCCGAGATCCCGGTGACTTCCTCCTTGCCCCGCTGGTATCGTTCGATAAAACCGTACCGGGCCGCCAGACGGCGAAACCTTCCGCAGACGCCGTCATAGGGGAAGGCAGGGCGGATGAAGTCGATGGTTCCGGCGGCCTTCCCCAGGTCGATGGCAAGGCCGGTCTGGTGCTCGCTGCACCCAGGCAGGGCCACATACTGGCGGGTAAATGTCTCCCCATGCTCCGCCATGGAGTCGTCCCAGATCCGCTGCTGTTCCTGCTGGCTCCGCCAGCCGGACACCGGCACGATCTCCCGCTGTCCCCCCGCCTTTTGGATACAGGCAGACAGTAGCTGCCGTGCCCGGCTTTCAAGAAGAATGTCGGGGTGGTGCGGGTCCACCGAGGTCAGCGCAGATCGCTCTTTTTCATGCAGGGGATGCGCCCGGTTGACCAGGACCAGCGGCCCCTGAAAAATCTGCTCCCGGGGAATCGATTACCATATTTACGCTTGGCGGCATTTTTATCTTCAAATTTGTTATCTCCTTTTTCTAAATCTGCTTTTCCAGTATAGCAGTTTCCTTTTTTTACCGCAAGTGTGGTTGCGGTTGTATTTTGGGGATTGCATGTGTATAATAGAGGTTAATAAAATTCGAAAGGGGATTTACATTTTTATGAAACTGGATCGTTACCGAAAATATGTCCGGGCCGGCGTTACTGCCTTTCTGGTACTTGCAGCGTCCATGATTTTTTACTACCTGCTCTTCCACCAGACTTCTGTGCGGACCGCCTTTCACAATGTCCTCAACATTCTCTCCCCCCTGATTGCAGCCCTGATTCTCGCCTATGTGATCAGCCCGATCATTAACTTCATAGAACAGCGGATCATCGCCAGACTCTTTGCCCGGCACGGAAAAACACAGTCGGTACGCTGTAAAAAGCTTGTGCGGGCGCTTTTGATTCTTCTGACGTACGTCTCCATGCTTTTCGCGCTGTACGGACTCATTGCGACCCTGATCCCGGAGCTGTTCTCAAGTATCACAAACATCGTCTCCAACTTCTCCAACTACGCAAACAACATTCAGGATTTTGCCACAAAAGTGCTGGCGAATTACCCGGAGATGCAGCAGACGGCAGACCAGTACATCTCCACGTTCTCCGCAAAGCTTTCCAACTGGCTGACCAATGACCTGATGCCGATGCTCCGTACGTTCCTTCTGAACCTCTCCGGACAGCTCGTCAACATGGTTACGTTTTTCAAAAACATTCTGCTTGGGTTGATCGCTACACCTTCTCCCATTGCCTTACTTGCAAATGCTGGGTCTGCGGACTTTGCTACATCTAAAACTTCACCTTTCATATAATTTATTTTGTTTTTTGCATAAAGAAATAATAGCTTTACTAGGAGATTTGTTGCGTACCATAAGAATATCACCTCTAATTTGTTCAGCGGTATGCTACCTATTTATTGCTTTTATATTACCACTAATACTGTAATGGCATTTTTACATTTAACTATGTAAAATAAGCAATTAATATGGTATAATTAACTGTGATTGATTTCACTATATATAAGAATGAAATTAGCATCTGAAGAAACAAAATCAATTTTTAATATATTTAATTGTTTCTCTATCTCCATCCGTTCTATCTGTATCATACGGCGCATTTTTTCTACCCGGTCTTTTTCATCAAGCGCCGCTATGCCCGCCTCCTGGGCGATCACCGACACATTCCACGGCTGGCGCATCTTCTCCATATTCTCCAACAATTTTTCATCAGATGTCAACCCATACCCTAACCTGATCCCCGGGATCGCATATGTCTTCGTAAAAGTCCGAAGCAAAAACAAGTGAGGATAATGAACGATGTTTATTTTATCAAAAAGACTTTCCGGCTCTTTTTCAAATTCAAGAAAGCACTCATCCAACACAAAACGAATCTTTTTCTGCTCACATCGTTTTGCGGCTTCTTTTAGGAGTTCGATATCCGTTTTTTTCCCCGACGGATTGCAAGGAGAACATAAAAAAATGATATCCACATCTTCTGTTAGTTCTTCTAAGAAATCATAATCTATACAAAAACCATTATTTTTTTTCGTTTGATAGTATTTTATTTTTCGATATTTCATGAAAGTAGTATCCCATGCCATAAAAGAAAGCGCAGGTTAAATGCCTGACACTTAACTTTACTACCTCTTAAAAATTATAAATTCT
>ENA-UEOR01000032-UEOR01000032.1-human-gut-metagenome-genome-assembly--contig:-NODE-32-length-57190-cov-15.588728_pt1 | contig 57190 bp, 39 predicted proteins | sample MGYA00242887_ERZ507890 | MGnify/ENA primary metagenome ERZ507890 (study PRJEB26167, sample SAMN06115431) | human gut metagenome | host: Homo sapiens | place: China:Guizhou | collected 2014-10-21...
CTGTGTCAGGGTGCCGGTTTTATCAGTGCACAGAATATCCATTGCGCCAAAGTTCTGAATGGCATCCAGATGTTTGACGATCACTTTCTGTTTCGACAACTTGACTGCACCGCGCGCCAGCGTCGAGGTAACAATCATCGGCAACATTTCCGGCGTTAAGCCTACCGCGACCGAAAGCGCAAACAGTGCCGCTTCCCACCAGTCGCCTTTGGTGTAACCGTTGATAAGCAACACCACCGGAGCCATCACCAGCATAAAGCGAATCAGCAGCATACTGACGCGGCTGATCCCTTGCTGAAAGGCATTCGGCTCGCTTTCCTGCTCACTAACACGCCCCGCCAGTTGACCAAACCAGGTATTGGCTCCTGTAGCAATCACCATTGCTTGTGCCGTGCCGCTCACCACGGTGGTGCCCATAAAACACAGGGTGTCGCACTCCAGCGGATTGCTGTGCTCCGGCTGGCGAGTGGTAGCGGCTTTTTCCACGGGCAGAGACTCACCGGTTAACGACGCCTGAGCGACGAACAGATCCCGCGCCTGCAAGATACGTAAATCTGCCGGGATCATATCCCCCGCCGCCAGTTTTATAATATCGCCGGGCACCAGCTGGTCGATCGGGATCTCCAGCCAGCCATTTTCGCCTTTGTCGTTAATTACGCGCAGCACCGTCGCGGTATTGCTGACCATCGCTTTCAGGGCATCTGCCGCTTTAGTGGAACGTGCTTCCTGAATAAAGTTCAGCAACGTAGAAATAGCGACCATTAGCGCGATAACGCCCGCGGCAAATAAATCTTCCGTGGCGTAAGAAATAGCGCCGAGAATGGTGAGTAAAATATTAAAGGGGTTGCGATAGCAGACCCATAAATGTACACACCACGGCGACGGTTGTTGTGCGGGTAATTTATTTTCACCATGTTGTTCGCGGGCAGATTCCACTTCCGCCTGATTTAACCCTTCCGGATGGGTGTCGAACGTTTTCCATAATTCTTCTTCGGGCATCACCGCCATTTTCAGGCAATGCGCACTTAAGGACGGCGGGACCGCCGTAGTCACTGTCTGCTGCGCGCCAGGCAATGGATCACGATGAACCAGACGGGAAGGTAAATAGCGAATGAGCCGGGTAAAAATTTCTTTAAACATAAGGAGTCCCTCCGCACTGTCTGAAACAGTACAGAAATGTCTTCAGGCGTGGCGAAGCCTTACCTGAAGGTAATAAAGCTGAGCAGGGACGTTAAAACGTCACGGCCTTACGCATCCGGTAACGCCGTGAAAAGACGGGCTTACCGGAAAAGTTTTAATCTCCGTCGAGGGAGAGGCGTGGGATCAGGTTCCATATAACCTCCGGTAAGTGAAAAAAGCGCCGCAAATAATAAGGAGAATCCAATAATATTCGTAGCATCTATGGCGATATAATACCTGCTGGCAACTAAACCAACGATAAACCAGACTTTACCCATTGCTGAATGCACGGGTAAAGTTAGGCTCAAATAATTAAACAACACGTTACAGGACAACAGGATGCAAAATCGGCTGACCATCAAAGACATCGCACGCTTAAGCGGCGTGGGGAAATCTACAGTTTCCCGGGTGCTGAATAACGAAAGCGGCGTGAGCCAGCGCACCCGCGAGCGTGTTGAAGCAGTGATGAATCAGCATGGATTTTCCCCTTCCCGCTCTGCGCGCGCTATGCGTGGGCAAAGCGATAAAGTGGTCGCCATCATTGTTACCCGCCTGGATTCGTTGTCAGAAAATCTCGCCGTTCAAACCATGCTGCCAGCGTTCTATGAACAAGGTTACGACCCAATCATGATGGAAAGTCAGTTTTCCCCACAATTAGTTGCCGAACATTTGGGGGTGCTGAAACGGCGTAATATCGACGGCGTAGTGCTGTTCGGTTTTACTGGCATAACAGAAGAAATGTTAGCCCACTGGCAGTCATCGCTGGTTCTGCTGGCGCGTGACGCTAAAGGCTTTGCTTCGGTCTGTTATGACGACGAAGGGGCAATCAAGATCCTGATGCAACGGCTGTATGACCAGGGGCATCGTAATATCAGTTATCTCGGCGTGCCGCATAGTGACGTGACAACCGGTAAGCGACGTCACGAAGCCTACCTGGCATTTTCGCTGACATATCCGGATGCGGTTTTCACATGTCTAGTACCTATCCTCCGCATCCTTTGTCCCATAGGGCAGATGCAAAAGTCATGTTCTTCATTGTAGTAGAAGTTTTCTGCCTTGAACGGATCCGGTTTGAATCTCGGCCGCTGCTCCATGTGGAAATAGTTATATTTGACGTAAGCTTCCATGCCGTTCTCTGACATGAAGCGGTAGTTCTCCTCAGAACCATAGCCGGAATCGGCAACCACCGTATGAGCCATCCGGTCATACCTGTTTGAAAAAGATTGCAGGAAAGGGATCATGGTCAGTGTATCCGTAGGGTTCGGGAAGAGTGCAAAATCGGTGATGAACTGGTTCTCGGTGCCGATCTGAAGGTTGTAACCGGGCTTCGTCTGCCCGTTACGCATGGCATCCTCCTTCATTCTCATGAAAGTTGCGTCCTTGTCCGTCTTGGAATAGGAATTCCTCTCTTGCAGCGTGTCCAGATGACTGTCGTATTCCTGGAGTTTGTCCCTATGTTCTTCCAACTCCTTCAGCTGTTTGCGTCTCTTTTTCAGCTCAGTCTTTTCCTCCTTGGTGGAAGGCTCGGGAACCTGTTCCAGCACATGACGTAATTCTCCCGCCATTTCGGTCAGCATGGCCGGAGTGAACTCAACCTCCTCATTACTTTCCGAAGACTTTTCTTGGGCGATGACATCGTCTATCTGCCCTAGCAGGACATGTATCTTCTTCATCAGGCGCTCTCGGTTCCGCTCAACCGTTTTTCGCCAAACGAAAGTATACTTGTTGGCTTTGGATTCAATCTTTGTCCCGTCAATGTATTCCACGTTCAGGCTGATGAAGCCTTTGGAAGAGAGAAGGAGTACGGTTTGGGTAAACACCTCGTTGATTTCCTTCTTCACCCGATTGCGGAAACGGTTGATGGTAATGAAATCCGGTTTCTCATATCCGGCAAGCCAGATATAATGAATGTCACGATGAAGGAGCTTTTCGATTTTCCGGCAGGAGTAGACGTTGTTCATGTAGGCATACAGAATGACCTTGAGCATCATCTGGGGATGGTAAGGGCTGCGGCCGCATTCCTTATATAACTTCCTGAAACTTTCAAGATTCAGGCTCTCAACCAGGGCGTCAACCATGCGCACCGGATCGTTATCTGCAATATCCTCATCTATTCTTTGAGGAAAAAGCACTGTTTGGTTGGGATTGTAAGGACGAAAATGTATCTTTGCCATAGTATAAATTCTTATGCCTAAAGATACAAAATCTTCAGGTTATAACAAAGCCCCAGCTTGTGAAAGTCGGGGCTTTGGGCATAAAAAAAGAAGGTGAGAATTTTGACACACCTTCTTACGGATGCCAAAGCATAGCTTTATGGTGGTCTTTTCTCGTGTCGAATGTCTTTTCGAACGGGAGTGTTGAAAAACGCCATGATTGATTATCTGTCATCTTTCACCGAGGAGACGAAATGTCTGCTACGGGAAAATTCATTATAAGATATAATTATTTTAACCGTACCGCTTCCCCATATTTGCTAATATCGATCAATTTATAAGTATCTACCTTGATTTTACCGCGAATGAGTTCGGGAATATTGAAAGAGAAGAGAGAACGTTCATAATAGTCCGTCTCTTTCTGAGGCAACAGGAAAGGTTTGCCGGGAACACCATTTGCACCCAGATAACAAATGTAAGGCCGTGTATACAGCCCGTCATCCCGACGACTGCTGAAAACGAACCACCGGCTGTTGCTGCTCCAGGAATGATAGCTTTCGACATCGTTGCTGTTCACTTGGAGAAGGGAATCTGTTTTACCTGTCAACATGTCCAATAGTTGCAAATCCGCATCCTTGTGCCAGATCGAGAAGTTGCCATAATCCGAAACCGTGTACATCAGAAAACGGCCATCGGGAGATACTCTCGGCAGCTTCGCGCTCCGTCCTTCCTCATTAGCGTTGTAAAGCGTATCTATCGTCTGGCCGAAACTCCGTTTTTCCGGATCGAAAGCTATGCTTTGCAGGTTGTAGCGGATTTCCCGATATGACTCAGGCATCCGGCACGCCGGTGCGGAACAGAAATACAACCGTCTGCCATCCGAAGAGAATGCCGGAAAAGTCTCCATATTCTCCTCCGAAGATAAATGGGGAGCTGTTACGATTTCATGTTTCTCCACATCATAGACCACGACATCCGATCGATTGTCGAACACTTCCACCCGGTTCGCATCCGAAAGGTGAAAATCCTGTTTCGTATCATTCGTCGAGAATGCAACATATCGCCCGGACGGATGCCAGGCGGGATAGACCAAAGCGGAAATAGTCCGTTCGGTCTTCGTATCCAGCTTCTCGATATCACCATCCGTCAGTATGTAGGTCCCGGCATGTAGCGCACGTTGGTGGAAAAGCATCCGATCCGGATTCTGCATACAGAAGGAATGGCAGTTCATACAATTATTATTCGTCTGCTTATTGTCGAGAAAGGTTTCTTCCGTAAAATCCTCCAGGCAACGCTGGTAAATCCCCATCCTGTTCCACATCCGGTAGCCTGGTGCGATACGGCGATAGACCAAATAGGGATCGATTTTATCTTTGATTACTTGAATGGAAAAAGGAGGATATCGAAACCATCTGTCATCTTTGCATATATAGATCCCGACCGTAAGGTTCCCTCCAACCGATGCGTCCAACAGCCGGCGCCACTTCTTCTCCGGGATTTGGAAAGAACCGTTATCCGAATCCACCCGTATTTGCTGATCTTTGCCGGAGAATAAGGCGATTGCTTCGCAAGGTTCTTTCAGTTTGAAGTTCAGCGGAGCGATATTACAAGGGACTGCGACCCCTTTATAATCGGGAAAGATTTCTATTTCACCTTCCGTTTCCTCCGCATCGGGCAATCCACCATTGCAAGAGAAAAAGAAAACCGTACAAAGCCACAACAGAGAATATAAATACTTCATAGACTATCCATTCAAATTCTTACAATAATAATAAAACCAAAAAGTGTCTCCATATTGCCGGTAAAGCCAAGGCAGCCCGTCTGCGCCATTTTTGATCTTCAGAATATCTTTCTGGAATTGTTTATAGCGTTGCACTATCTCAGGCCGGATGGAAACCCAGTCAAGGACAGAAAGGTCCTCAGTCGCCAAAACCAATGCCGCCTCCTGAAAATGAACAGGAAGGGACTGTCCCGGCAAAAATCTACCGGCATGGGACAGGAATATCTTGAACTTCTCCATTTCCTTCGCCAGCAGATAGGAACAACCTAAATATTCCCATGCAACCCGGTTTACGCCTGGTTCCGAAAGATGTCCAACCCAAAGGCTGTCGATGCCGGTCAGGCAAAGCAAATTGTCCGGCTGGAAGGCCGGTATTGTCTTCGCGGCAAGCTCTCCATCCTGCCCGATCCTTTCGGGATGACGAACATAGCCGGTATATTTTTCCGCCCAACGCCGATATCCCGGCAACCGGCCGAGTATACCCAGATACTTATCCGCCAAAGCAAAATCTCTCCGTATCAAGCTAATCTTCACCAATCGTTGAAGCATACGAGGGCTTCCTCCCCGCTTGGCAAGTGTCAGGCCTTCCATCGCATATCCTTCCGAAAGGCTGATATCCCCGATCATATAATGGATATCACTCAACAGGCAACTCATATAATAAGTCCGGTCCCAGGAAGCCAGAAGGCTTTGCGGCCCTTTCTGGTCATAATGGAACAACCGGTCGCCCAAAGCGCCCTTTTGAGCCAATGCCATATTCAAATAGTTAAGGCTGACATAATCCGTCACCTCCTTCTCCGGATGTTCGCGGATAATCGTGTCCCAGTCATTCCTTTGCTCCCAAACGGACAACTCGTTCATCCGGTTGTTCCGGACTTCATACGGTCCGGGCAGACAAAATGCGGAAAAGCAAAACAGGACGACCAACAAGCTTCCCGCAACAAATACTTTCACCGAACGCTTTCCTTTGGGAAGAACCTTCATCGTATAAGCCGTTGCAAACAGAATCAGAAGCAAGATGACAAAACGGATCCAGATAAAATAGACATAAGAATCCGGCTGCAACTGAGACTCCTGATACCTTTCCGAATAAATCCCGTCTGTCAACGGAATACCGATAGCCAAACGAATACCGATATAAGCCAACAACACCCCAGCCAAAAACACAGCAAGCGAACCAGACCATTTCTTTCTTCGGCACAAAAGACTCATGCAAACCACGACCAGACCGTAAAGTGCCGCCAACTGGCCAGTCAAACCATAGACGAGAAACACACTCACCACACCATAAAACAACTGCACCTTCATTCTCCGTATACGGATAAAAACATAAGAGAATAGCAGAAGCAGGATCAGCCCGACCGTCCCGTCCAACACGTAAAAAGAGCTCGTATGGGCCTTCAGCAATCCTAAAACAGGAAACAGGGCAAGCAACAAATTATATCCGCGCGGTGCGATTTCCTGCAAAAGCAGATAACACAAGAAACCGGCCACACACAAGAAAATACTGTTAACACACAAGACAAACAGGGAAGCAGTATAATATTGAACCAAAGCCTGCCCGACCACCGTACAAAAGCCACCGGGGACAGACAGCATATCCCGGATAACCACCCATTCGGGAATAAACAACTGCACCTCTTCCTGCCGTTGGAACGTGGAAGTCCCGAACGACCAAAAGAAAAACCAAAGTCCGATAAATACGAACAGCCAAAATACAAGCGTCCTCCCAGTCATAATCCCATCGTTTTCGTTAAAAGGAAATGAAATGAAACAAAAGAAGAGAGGAAGTCGCCTTTTGACGACTGTTCCTCTCTCCCCCGGTCTAAAGAGTAAAATTATACTTCGTAGTCTTTCACATTCTACTTACTGCCGTAACCAGGGTTCTGTTCCAGCAGGTTATTAGCACCGATCAGACTGTAGTGGATCGGGAAACGATTCAGGTTCGGATTGTTCGTCGCCTTATGATCCCACCAGTCTTCCGTCACATAGGCATCCCAACGGATCAAGTCCGTACGGCGGCGTCCTTCGGCCAAGAATTCCAATTGCCATTCGTCCAGCATACGGTATTTGTCCAGATTAGCAGCCGTTACCGGATCTGGATCCACTCCGTCTTCGAAATAACGCTTGCGGACTGTATTGATCAGATCGGCAGCCCCCTGTTTGTCACCGGCACGCATCTTGCATTCGGCCAGCATATAATAGATCTCGGCCAAACGGATCACAGGTACGTCCGGATCGCCTTTCCGCTTGAACTCTTCCTGAGTCGGACGCGGACTGCGTTTCGTCACACGTACCCCGGAGTTTTCTTCTGCCGTCGCAACCGTCGAAGGTAACGAAGCCACATCCGGATAAAGCGGATCTTTTCCTACCTTGGCAAAATGAGCGATCTGGTCGACAACCGTGATCACCTCTCCGGCATACTCGCGCGTACCCGTACAAACCCATTCCGGATTCAGCGGATTCACCAATTCGCCAACGATAAACATACCGCGATATTTGCCATTGCCTTCATATACATAAGGTTGCTTACGGATATCCTTATCATTGAACTTCGCGTACGCTCCACCCAGCTTATATGGATAACGCTTACCCGTAGGATCGAGACTCGGCACCAGTCCGAGAGCATTGTCCGAACCGGAACCTTCCAGTCCACCCAGGTAGTTCTTATAGTTGTAAGGAACCATCATACCCCAATACATGGCATCCGTCTCGGTCTTTGCATTCTGGCTGGGTACGGACCAGATCAGCTCAGGACAACGTTCGTTGTCAAATCCGAATATGTTCGTCCAATCCGTTTCCAATGCATACTGTCCGTACTTACCGTCGATAATGTCCTGGCAGATCTGGGCGGCTTCGGTAAACATCTCCTTGCCGATATAAGACTTGGCATTGAAATACAAACGAGCCTGCAAGGCTGCACCGGCTGCACGATGGATCGAACCGGTTTCCATCCCGCCCAGTTCTTCCTTGATCGGAAGATTCGGAACGGCTATTTTCAACAAGGAATCGATGAAGTTAAATGTCTCGACATCCGTCGAACGTCCTTTCACTTCGCTCTGGGTCGTCGTGTACAAAGGCACCCCTCCGAAGAAGTCCAAACCGTCCAAATAGAAGGAAGCCGCCAGCGTACGTTGCTGGTTCAACATGGATTCGCGCGTACCCTCTTCAAAGCCCAATGCATCGAAATCGACATTTTCCAAATCTTCCAATGCATCCCAAGCCAAAGCGACTCCCATCGCAAAGTTGGTCCAGCCCGTCTCGACACGCGTCATGTCTTCCGTATACTCATGATGATGGAATTTCTGATAGACGGCCCCGTCATACCAGTCGCTACCACGCGTAGGCAGACAGAACTCATCCGTCCCCAGTTCCTGCAACAACCAACGCGGACTGTCATGGGCAATGTACCAGCGCCAGTGAGTAAACGGCCGGTTGAAACGTTGCCATACGGCATCTTGTGAGCTATAAAAAGTCTCCGGAACCACCTGCGAATAAAAATCAGGTTCGACACTACAGGAAGTAGTGCATAGCAGGCAGATCACTCCGGATAAAAACAATTGGAATATATTTTTCTTTTTCATCTTACAATCTTGTATTAGAAGTTAAACTGCATACCTAATGTCCAAGTACGGACGACCGGATAGAAATCGCTCCAGAACTTTTCCGTTCCTTTATCCCAGCCCGTGATATCCACCTCCGGGTTCATGCCGCTATAGCCGGTGATCGTGCAAACGTTACCCACCGTACCGTAAATACGAATCCGGTCGATCAGGTTGTTCGTGTACTTCTTCATCGGAAGCGTATAACCCAGCGTGATCGCATCGATTTTCAGGAATGTACCGTCTTCCAGGAAATAGTCGCAAATCTGCTTTTCGCCCTTGATGTGGTTGAACTTGCCGTAAGCGTCTTTCAAAACATTCAGGTTGCCCTGTCCCTGGATGCCGTAATACATATTGATCGTATTATACACGTCGAAATCGATCCAGCTACGCAGGTTGATGCCTAAATCGAAGTTCTTATAAGTCAAGGTATGGCTCCACCCGATAATCAGTTTCGGAGTATAGTTGCCTATATACTGTTTGTCGTTCTCCGTTTTCTGTGCAGCCGGGATCACCTCGCCGTCCTTGTTATACAGCAAGAAACTGCCCTCGTCATCGAACCCTGCGAACTTCCACATATAGAAAGAACCGATTGTCGAACCGGCTTCCATACGGGCTGCATCGCCCGGAGTTCCCGGAGCCACGAAACCATTACCGTTATGATAGGAGTTGTCACCCTCCAACGTCAGGATCTTTCCGGTATTATGGCTCAGGTTCATGCTGGAAGACCAAGTAAAGTCTTTTGTACGAATAATGTCGCCACCGACTTCGAACTCCCAACCTTTACTTTCCATACTACCGATATTCTGCATCTGGCTGCCCTGCGTATAAGGTGGCTGCGGGACCTTCACACTGAACAGAAGGTTATCCACCTCACGCCGATAGTAGTCGAACTTGCCATACAAGCGTCCTTCGAAGAAAGAGTAATCGACACCCAAGTTCCACTCCTTCTTTTCTTCCCATCCCAAATTAGGATTGACATTTTGCGATTTACCGTATGAGTACGCCCATGTTCCGTTCGGCATCATCCAGTTCGTGTCCGAGCCTAACATATTGGCCATATAAGTCGCACTAAAGTCATTATTACCGGTCACACCGTAACCGAAACGGATCTTCAAGTCGTCCAGCCAGTCAAAGTCTTTCATGAACTCTTCGTTCGAGATACGCCATCCTGCCGTTGCAGACCAGAAATTCGCCCAACGGTTGTCGGCCGCAAACTTGGAAGAGCCCTCATGCCGGATAGATGCGGAAAGCATATATTTATCCTGGTAGGAATAATTGGCACGGGCAAAGAAAGAGAACAGACGTTCCGTAACCGATTTGCCGGAGCTCATTCCGGCCTTGCCATCCGTCAGGTAGCTGCCCTGGCCTATATCCCAGTACTTGATGCCATCGACCGAGAAATTATAGTTGTCCATACCGAAGTTTTCCCCGTTGACCTCAAAATAAGAATAACCGGCTGTTGCATTCAGATTATGTCCTCCTTTAAAGTCTTTTACATAAGAGAAATATCCTTCCGAAGTCAGATTTTCCGTTTTACTGAATTTTAGGTGAGCATGTCCCTTACGGGAATTGTCAATCTCGCTTCGGTGTGTGCTGGGCCAATATTGGTGCAATTCCCATTGACGGTTTTCATACCCGACAACCTGCTGGTAATTCAAACCCGGAATAGGCTTGATATTCAACTTCAGGTTTACTTCCGGCTTGAACCATTTATCCAATCCGTAGTAATCTTCCAGCATGGCATCCGCAACGACGTTATAGTCCAACGATTCGTTGATCCATACGTTATAGCCTGTTTCGCTATCCGGATCGTACGGCGAGCGGGTCGGGTTGTTACGCATGGCTTGCTGGAAATTCGGATAGTGGTTGTTACGGGCAGCCTGGCGATAATCCACGGCCGGACGGACTTCCAGCCAATCATCGAACAACTTGAAAGATGCGTTCACACGTCCGCCATAATCCTGACGTTCGTCCTGCAACGCGATACCCTGGTTCTTTTCATAGAAGAAAGAAGTATAAACCTGTGCCTTTTCCGTACCCATTTCCAATGCAAGATGGTGTTTTTGGGAGAAGTTGCCCTTATTAATCAACTCATCCCACCAGTTTGTATCGGAACCGTAATCCGTACCGATATTATGTTCGGCATATTCACGGCCGGACAACATTTCGGGAGCATTGTAGTTTTGTTTTTTCGTAAACTCGTTGCTGTACGTGAGTCTCACTTTCCCGTTCGTATCCGAGCCGCTCTTGGTCGTAATCAGGATCACACCAGCGGCTGCACGTGTTCCGTAGATAGCACCGGCAGAAGCATCTTTCAACACATCGATAGACTTGATATCATCCTGCGTCAACGAACGGATATCGCCACCAGGAAAACCATCGATCACGATAAGAGGAGCTTTTCCTGAATTGATGGAAGTCATACCGCGAAGCTGGAATGTCGTACCGGAATTGGCACTTCCCAAGTTGTTCATCACCAAACCGCCGATCTTGCCTTGCAAGGACGCCGAGATATCCGCCCCGCTCACACCGACCATCAGGTCATCGGCCTTCAACGAGGTGATGGCGCTGGTCACCTGCTTCTTGTCCAAAGAACCATAGCCGATCACCACAACTTCTTCCAATGCTTTGGCATCTTCAACCAGCTTCACATGGATGGTTGCCTGGTTGCTGACCTTCACTTCCTGAGTTGTATAACCGATAAAGGAAATCACTAAAGTCGAGTTGTTGGGAACATTCTGCAAAACGACCTTTCCGTCCATATCCGAGATATTTCCGTTCGTAGTTCCTTTCACAACAACATTAGCTCCCGCTACCGGTCCCATTTCATCCTGAACCATAATCGTCACGGTCTTTCCTACTTGATCAGGCACTGCATTCTCTATCCGATCCGAGGTTAACAATTCAACATTCTCACCAGCCGCAAATACTCCTGTCGTCAGACAAAAGAGCAGTCCGCAAGTGACTTTCGATACTCGAGATATTGAACCTTTCCTTCTTAGAGGATGGCCACAATTCTGTTTTTGTTGCATTTTCTGTATTATTATAAAAAGGTTAATAATAAATCGATCTAAGCCTGAGGCTTATCACACTCTAAACAAGACTTAAAGTCTTTCTGTCAGTTTTCTCTATTCCTATCTCATAGGCCTATATATTTAAGTTGTCCATATAAACTATTTTTAATTAATACAGGCAGTTAAAATGACTATAGTCTTAATAGAACTACGGTATTTTTACAAACCTACCGTGTATTGTAATTGAAAATTCATTAAAAACACATTACCAAACTCTTACCTCGGATATGTTTTAACAATACCATTCAGTTGGGCGTAAAATTAAACAAAAATATCCAAATAAAAAGATTGATTTCCAAAAAGTTTCAAAGGAAGAGACATTGGAAAGTTCTCAAACTGCTTATAATGTACTACTGCAGATATACTTATTTATTTGAAAAACTTCGTTTGAGGGGATGAAAAGTAAGACCTATATCCGCTTCTGTTAATATTCAAACCATATCATAAAATCCGAAAACAAATACCGTAGTTCTATTAAGACTGTAGTTCTTTTCTTTCCAACAAGAAGTTTCCCCGATTGATTTTTTATAAAGGGATGAAAAGGCTTTTCTGTACTTCTGCCAGCACAAGTATTCTGATAAATCAAAATAACACCCCGTCTCTATCTTACCGGACATTTTATTACCGATCAAACAATTAGGCTGACACTTCAATATAGCAAGTCCGCCCTTACAGACTCTCCCGCAAGGCAAATCAAGCTACATTTGCATGTATTCCCTGCTCCATAGGCATATGTTCCAGGTTTCATAAGCATGTATTCGAGCATACATAGGCACATACAGACAGAAAGATAAGGACCTTTTACAACAAAAGTGCCGACCTTCATGCAAGAAAGTCGGCACTTTTATAAGATCCGGTCCCCTATTTTGAGAAAAAACATTGCCGGAAACGTTCTATTTTGTCTGGAAGCATCCGTCGGACGGACGGTTCCGGATAATCATTTTGCCTGCTATCCTCGACTATTTCTATCACGGCCGGCAGACATAAGCTGATCGGCATCCTTTCAGCAGACAAAAAGATTCATATGACTCCATTCCGGTGGCAGAACGGAAATCCTTATCTCCGCGAGAATACGATAAACACAGCCGTCCGATCCTTATCCCGGCTACAGCCAATAGAAACCGGAGCCTGTTTGACGTTTTGTCATTTTGACAAAGATCATTCCATCGGAACTTCCATCAAAAGTACGGTCGCATGTTTCAATACCTCTATGGCAATGCTGTCGGTGTCCCAGAAACCGGCGCCGTCACGTTTGGAAAGGACTGTGTTGGCAACCTCCACTTCGCCTTCGATCACGAACAGGTAAACGCCGTTCTTCTTGCCATGCAGTTTGTATTCCTTCACCAGTCCCGCATCCAACGTACCCATCGAGAACCAGGCATCCTGGTTGATGGAAGCCGGGGCGGAGCCGTCCGGCGCAATCATCACTCCCAACTCATTCTTCTTCAGAACGGGGCGGATATCATAGCTCTTATAATGAGGTGCTGTATTCTCCTCACGCGGGAACACCCAGATCTGGAGGAAATCCAGCTGCTCTTCACCGCTATCATTGAACTCGCTATGGAAAATCCCCGTACCTGCACTCATCACCTGGATATCGCCCGGAGTAATCACTTCGCTGTTCCGGATACTGTCGCCGTGACGCAAATATCCTTTCAACGGAATAGAGATGACTTCCATATTCTTATGTGGATGTGTATCGAAGCCCTCTCCCGGAGCGACAGAGTCGTCATTCAGGACCCGAAGCATGCCAAAATGTACTCGCTTCGGGTTGTAGTAATTGGCAAAACTAAAAGTGTGATGGGTCTTCAGCCATCCATGATTTGCATACCCGCGAGTATTGGCTTTATCCACTACTGTTTTCATAAATAATCCTCCTTTGTTAATTTCATCTATATAACACTCCGGATTATGGAAAAGTTGCTGATACGGGCTGGCACCGATGTCCGGATATTCTTGGCTTCCCCATACACGAAAGAGAGAAAATAGGCAAAAACATAATTTTCTTTAGTCTCGACAATACATGATACAAGAGAATTGAGTACTTTTGTACCCTAATAAAATCATCCCGTAAATATAAACACTATGGCAGTTTACTTAAACGATGTATCAAGAACATTCGGCGAATACTTGCTTATTCCAGGTTTAACAACCAAACAATGTGTGCCAACCAACGTTTCGCTGAAAACTCCGCTTGTGAAACACAAAGTGGGCGAAAAGCCTGCGATCGAACTAAACATTCCTTTTGTTTCAGCGATCATGCAATCCGTGTCCGGTCCCAAGTTGGCCATCGAACTGGCCCGCAACGGAGGACTGTCTTTCATCTTCGGTTCACAACCTATCGACAGCCAAGCCGAAATGGTCCGGAAAGTAAAGAAGTTCAAAGCCGGTTTTGTAATCAGCGACTCCAATCTGACGCCTGAAAATACGTTGGCAGATGTAATCGCTCTAGTACAGCGCACCGAACACTCTACGATCGGTGTGACGGACGACGGTACTCCTAACGGTAAATTGCTGGGTATGGTGACCAGTCGCGACTATCGTGCCGAAAAGGATTCTCCCGACAAGAAGGTGAAAGAATTCATGACTCCGTTCTCCAAACTGATCGTCGGCGAACTGGGCATGACATTGAGTGAAGCCAACCAGATCATCTGGGATCACAAACTGAACACGTTGCCGATCATCGACAAGGAACAGAACTTGCAATATTTCGTCTTCCGCAAAGACTACGACAGCCACCGCGACAATCCGAAAGAGTTGTCCGGCAGCGATAAGAAACTGCTCGTAGGCGCGGGGATTAACACACGCGACTATATGGAACGTGTTCCTGCGCTGGTTGAAGCGGGTGTCGACGTATTGTGTATCGACTCGTCCGACGGCTATTCCGAATGGCAGCAGGCAACACTGCAATGGATCAAGAAAACGTATGGTGACAAGGTGCTGGTCGGTGCCGGAAATGTTGTCGATAAGGAAGGTTTCGACTACCTGGTCGAAGCCGGAGCCGATTTCATCAAGGTGGGTATCGGTGGCGGTTCCATCTGTATCACCCGTGAACAGAAAGGTATCGGCCGCGGACAGGCTACCGCATTGATCGACGTGGCACAGGCACGCGACGAATATATGAAAAAGACAGGTATCTATGTGCCCATTTGCAGCGACGGCGGTCTGGTGCATGACTATCACATGGTTCTTGCTTTGGCGATGGGTGCGGACTTCCTGATGATGGGACGTTATTTCGCCCGCTTCGACGAATCTCCGACGAAGAAGATGAAAATCGGTAACAATTTCGTAAAGGAATACTGGGGCGAAGGTTCGAACCGCGCCAAGAACTGGCAGCGTTACGACATGGGCGGCAGCGAAGCACTTAAGTTCGAAGAAGGTGTCGACAGCTATGTGCCATACGCTGGAAAGATGAAAGACAACCTCAACCTCACATTGGGCAAAATAATCGCCACGATGTGCAGCTGCGGAGCTATCACCATTCCCGATTTGCAGAAGAACGCCAAAATCACATTGGTTTCCTCAACCAGTATCGTGGAAGGCGGAGCGCATGACGTGATCTTGAAGGAACAGAACTAAGAGACAGACTATTCATAAAAAAAGAGTATCCGGGAAAGTCGGATACTCTTTTTTATTTAGGTTTACTTACAGATACAACTTACTTGAATATAGAGCTTAATACCTCCCCTGTCCAAGGTAAAGGTTTCTCCACATCAAACAAACGGAGGATCGTAGCTGCCGTATTCACAGTATTATTGGGTTCCGTGATCTTGAACCCTTTGCGTATTCCGGGACCGGTGATCCCCCAGGGAACAATCATCTCATTCGTACTGACTCCGCCATGTCCGTATTCAATACCTCCGTGATCCGTCAGGAACATAAAATGAGTGTCTTTATACAAGCCGTCCCGTTTCATCTTTTCAAGAAATTTTCCGATCTCGACATCCGCTTCTTCAATAGACTTGATATATTCCGGAGACATCCATTTATGTTTATGCCCGGCATGATCGGTATGCACGGAATAAAGGAATACCAAAGTGGGATTACCTTCATTAGCCTTCAGAAAAGAAAATGCCTTTTCATAATTCGGGACATAAGCATCCTGTTCTAAATAGCTGACTTCATCCAAATACTTCTTGTTATACGGATAGAACAGATTTATCCAGTTATAATAAAAAGCCGTCTTCATCTGCGGAACTGCATCCTTAAGGATTTTAAATACCGATGGATAATAACCATCACTGTCCGTATGGATGGCAGGCAGCTTGAATTTGGATATTTCCCAACTGTTGTCAACAACTCCATGCTGTTCCGGACCACTTCCCGTCAAATGGCTTGTCCAATTGGGCAAAGTCACCGAAGGCATAACCACCCGCGTATCAAGCGAAAGGGAACCATCAGCCAGCAAGGCATCCAAATTCGGAGTTCTTGCTTTCAGAAATCCTTCCACACAGATACCATCGAGAGATATCAGGACCACACGCTTGGCTTTCGCTTTGCCAACCCCATCCGTCATAGCAGCAGCAGGAATGGAAAGAGATGCCGAACCTAAAGCCAACGCACCTGCAAGCCCCTGCTTGAAAAATGTTCTTCTTGAATTTTTCATGATAATTTTATTATACGATTTTCCCCTGAAGCAAGTCTGAAATTCTTCAACCGCTTCTCTTTATCTCCAATAACCAACTTGTCCAACTGTAAAGAACCTTTCAGGACTTCGATCGTAGCAGTATCATCTGTAACGGTACAAGTACCCCAGGCATAACCATTGCTCCAGAAATAACATCCCGGCCGGTCCGTGAAATGCATCCGTCGATCCACTCCTGAATATTGGAAATCACTCAACGCGATTACTGCTGCCCAACTTGCCATCGAACGGGCATAGTGATGTCCGCACTCCGCCTCGCTGAACGGATTTCGTTTCGCCCCGTCATGACGGTCACGAATCGCACGGATGCAAGTCAAGGCCTCCTTTTCCATACCTTCGTATATCATGCCGACAGCGGCACAATATTCGAAACCGGTCATCACTTCGGCAAAGTAAGGGAAAGGAACTTCCAGTCGTCCTTTCGGCCAGGAAGCCATCAGCAGACCGGACTCATCTCCCATCACATACGAACGCATATTATTAAAGTAACGGCTGAAATCCTTCACATAATTATATTTCATGATACTTCCCAATGTCGTACGGATATGCTCCTTATCTCCCAGATATCCCAAACCGCATATATGGGCCATATACTGTCCGACCAACTGATCGACCAGGCAACCTTTTCCCAATTGAAACGGCGGAACCTTCACGTCCGGATTCCGCATATCCAGATATTCAAATGTTTCGGGATCGGTTATCTTATGTTCATAATATTCCCCGTTAAACAGATTGGCATCCATCCAGATGCTTCCCTGCCGGAACAAAGTATTGCATTTCTTGGCAAACGTCTTATCCTTCATGGCTAAAGCCATTTTCTCAGCCGCCTTTAAGGCTCCCATATACCAGAAGCCCATTTGAGGATTCGGACCGAAATAGTTCACATCCATCGTGTTATGCTGCGAACCTTCCATGATGCCGTCCTGATTGCCATCCCAACCTTTGTCGGTCCAGGCATAAGCAAGCACTTTCTTTACTTGCCCCCAATTCTTTTGCAGGAACTCATCGTCTCCCGACAACTGCCAATCCCGGTAAATCTTCATGACACATCCCATCTGGCCGTCCGCCGCAGCCGAATTACCTTTCGCTGCTTCCGATAAAGGCAAGGAAGCCCGGAAATTCATCAGCCCGTTTTCTTTCGTCGCATAGTTGAATTCCACATCACGCATCGTCTTTGCCAATTCACCGAAAAGAAACGGTGTCGCCACCTCGTAGTTCCAAACATGCGTGCAGCTGCCGGCACAAGAACCGAAACGATCCATCACGCCTTCCCATCCCATCAAATGTCCGCTAGGTAAACGAAAGACCGTTTGCGAACGCAATGTTGCCAGATTAAACAAAGCAGCCTCTTTGACAACATCAGGATAAGTCGATTTCAGGAAGGCATGCACAAAAGAGAGCGTCTGCCTTTCCATTTCCGGAATCTGAGGTACGATTGCCTCGGCCGCTTCCCAGGCATCCGGGAACCGAGTGCTGTAATAGTTCCCGACAATTGTTTCCGACCAAGCTTTCCGGTTCGGGAAATTCCAAGTCAGGTAGAAAGTAAACGTTTCCGTACTGCCAGGTCCCACTGTCTTCTTTACCGCCAGCGAAGCCATCGGGTCTTCATCCTCCTGTCTGTCTCGCTCCGTCAGTTCGCCATCAGCACTAAAATCATCCCAAAAGTTAAGAATACCATTATTCCAATTATCCGCCCGCGAAGAAGTCCGGTAGGTGACCCCTTCTACTGCCTGAGTGGTCAAGGCCACCGTTCCATAAGCCGGATCATTCTTATCTACCCCGTCCGAATATAGGTAGAGGCCTTGCAAGCCGTTCTTTTTACGAAACTGGTTTTTATTGTCTTTCGCGCCTGTCGGAATGTAATCTCCTTTCCAGTCAGTCCTGAACTTACTGCCGTCCTTCCCGATAAAATTGCGCATCGAACCACAAACGGCTACCTCCAAAGGACGGTCGGTCGTATTTGTCACCTCATAAGCCAACACGGCAATCGGCATGCCACTGGCATCTGCGTCTCCCGGTACCAACGGATTGAATCCTTTGACCGTCACTTTCACCGGCAATTGCCGGTCGGAAAGATGCACTTGTCCGAACGGATAAGCCGCCTCGAAAGTAGCATCGGCAAAACGCGGCATACCGTGATGGTTCACCGGCCGCCCCTCATAATGCAAATACTCCTGCGGATATAAAGGACCTGCAAGCAGGGTAGTCATAGCCTCTCCCGTCTGCGGTTTTGCATAAATTGCAAAGAAAGGTGCATTATTGCCGGTCGTCACCGTACTATATTTCTTACCAGGGACATTCATAATCTCCCAATCCCGCAACTCTCCCCGGCCTCCCAAAGAGACCGTTCCAGTCCCGATTCCTCCCAAAGGCAATGCCACCTGGTAAAGATGTTCCCGGTCATATTGTTTCAAAACCGGCCATGTTTGCGGCTTCCATTCTTGGGAAAAGACGGCTCCGGAAACAAACATACAAATCGTTAACAGCTTTAATCTATTCATAACTCCAAAATTAGTTCAAGGCATACAATGCTCAAAGGGCTAATATACTTAAATATTATCCATTTCGGCCTTTTTTAACGGAAAAGATATCCGATATACCCATTATTACATCGGAGAGTTATAATCTTGAAAGGTTCAAAAGCTTGCCATAAAAAAGAGGATAAGCTATGTTAGCAAAACAAACAACAACCCTTATTGGGACGTTTTACTGTTTGGATTGAAACCCCAAGCAATCCGTGTCTGACATTTTTCTCTTTTATACCCAAATTAATAAGCAACCAGCAAAACGAGCACGGCAGGAAATCGAAAAACAAAATCCCTTTATGCTCAAAAAACAGAATAACCTGACATTGTGGAAAAGCTGAACTCCCGGAGAATTGCCTATAGTAAACGAATGTGTTTTGTTGTTAATGAAACAATGTTATACAATAACTCCCTTCCCAGATCAGGATAAGAAGGGAATTATAACCCGGATTTTGTATCAATTGCATTACGATGGCTAACCTTATGCATTAGCCATCGTAACTCATAGGGTTAGCACTTGTAAAGCGATGCCTTACTTTCTATACCTTATTTACCGGATGGCAGCCTGTCTACCACCATCGGACGAACAATATTTCCTCCTAACGAAACAATACTATCCTTGACAAACATATCTACGACAAACGAATTGCGAGGATGTATCTCAGACTCACTTTTGTGCGCATGGAAAACATAGCGCATCTTACCTTCCATATCAACAAAAGGAGCACCGTGACCGACGCCAACTAGCCCATCGCACTTATGCAACACGGGATTGCCTTCGTACTTTTTCCACGGGCCGAAAGGCGAATCCGATGTGGCAAAGCCTACCGCATAGTCCTGGCTTGTATAGCCGTTTGCCGAATAAATCAGATAATAGACGCCATTCTGTTTAAAGACGGAAGGACCTTCCACTACTTTGGGAAGAACCAATTCCCACGGTTCTTCGGCCTTGAAACATTGTGTCAATGTTTCTTCCTTGATCTCTTTCAGGTTCTCTTTCAGCTCTGCGCACCAGATGACATTGCCGTCGTTGAAACGAACGAAATATAGATAGGCTTTTCCGTCTTCGTCAAAAAAGACGGAAGTATCGATGCTCTTTTCCTCGCGGATCGGCTTATGCTCGTCCTGCTTGAACGGACCCAAAGGAGAATCTGCCGTAGCAACACAAATATGCTCTTCCGTCGAATAGAACATGTAGAACTTCTTATCTTTTTCAACATAATAGACTTCCGGCGCCCAGAACATCGATTCGCCGTACGAGTTCGCATGGCTAAGCGACAAAGCCGAGGCACGTTCCCAGTATTCGAGGTCTTTGGAGTAATAGACGTCAAAACCGGTTCCGACATTCGTCCCGTAAATATAGTAGAGGCTGTCATGTACCAAGATGTAAGGATCAGCCAGAGGGACCGTCTTGGACAAGACAGTTACCGGCTTTTCTTCTTCTACTTTTCCTTCTTCCTTTTTATCGGATTCGGAATCCGAACAACTCATGCAAAAACAAAGGGAGAACGAAAACAATAAAGTAATCCATTTCTTATTCATAAAATCATCAGTTTAATTATTTAATAACAGGACGAAACGCACCGTAAGAAGGCTCCAATTTATCAACGTAAGGCCAGCCGTCTTCATCCCACAAAATGCGGTCCAACAAAACTTGCCGTTGCGCATCCAAACGTTCCAGTTCAAAAGCATGGTAAAGCATCCACGTGTTCTTTTCGTCATCTTCGAGAAGGGTGGAATTGTGGCCGGTCCCAACAAAGCGGTCATTCTTATGCAGGATTACTTCATGCTTGTTATCCAACATTTGTCCTCCCTGTTTATCGACATACGGGCCGAAAAGGTCTTTCGAACGCGCCACAACTGTGGTGTAGGTGCTTTTCTGTCCTTCGCAACAAGAGCCGATAGAGCCGATGAGGTAGTAGTACCCGTCGCGTTTCCACAGGTTGATTCCTTCGTAAGCGTTGCCAGCGATCTGGCGCTTGGTGTCAAGTTTAGGCGTGATCATCACATCATCTGTCACGTCCAGTTCCATGATATAAATTCCGAAGAAGCTCCCCCAAAGCATATAATACTTGCCGTCTTCCTCATAGAAATACTGGTCGATGGAGTTCTCTACATTCACTTCACGGCTGTCAAATACTTTGCCTTTCGGTGTGAACGGACCTTCGGGAGAATCGGAAACGGCATAACCAACGGTGCTAACCCAATGATTGCCCCATTGCGCCAAAGAATAGAAAAGAACATATTTGCCTTTCACATAGCGAATCTCCGGGGCCCAAAGATGAGCACGTTCTTTGACATCCTTGTTGTCGGGCAAGAAGTCTGGACGAGTCTCATCAGTGAAGGCAGTTCCTATCTCTTCCCATTTCACCATATCTCTTGATCGAAAAATCGGCAAGTTACGGATATCTTCAGTCGCATATAAATAAAAATAACCATCTTTTGCTCGCATGGCAGTCGGATCAGGTGCAGCAATCCGTATCACCGGATTATGATAAGCTAGTTGTGAATCATCAACTTTCGGAATATCCTGCCCATCCGAATTTCCAGTATTACCATTTCCACTACAAGCAGTGCAATAAATAGCACAAGACAACAAGAAAAATTTTTTTACATTCTTCATTTTCTATCTATTTTTATGAAGAAGCTATTACAACAGTACATATCAAAAATATAAACTTTTGCAACAGCTTCTTCTTTACAAAATCATTACTTCCAACCCGGATTCTGTTCCATATTCGGGTTCATCTGCGTTTCGTTATACGGAATCGGATATAACCAATAATGGTCTCCCCCCCACGCATAATGATAAGTTGCCTGTCCCCAAACCTGTCGCAGACCGTTCACCACCTGTTTGCCGTTGTCGTCATATGTGGCAAACTTTTTGTCCTTCCAAGTCTTCCAACGAAGTTCGTCAAAGTAAATCAGGTCTTCACCAAGCAATTCCCAATACCGTTCGTTCCGGATACGTTCACGCATATCGGCTTGGCCCATCACGGTCGTTGGGACATTGGAGTTGAGCAATTGGGCACCGGCACGAGCACGTACCTGATTGACAACAGTAACCGCTTCGTCTATCTTGCCTTGTTCGTTCAATGCCTCAGCAAGGTTCAACAGAACATCAGCATACCGGATTTTCGGCATATCAATACCAGTACCTTTTTGGCTACCTTCACCAACTCCTTCCGTCACGAATTTACGGTTCAGATAATAAAACATCGCCTGCGTATCAGTACGCAAATCACTCGCTTCACGCGTAATCGTACCATCCGCATTTTGTGTTTCTATCCACTGGCTACGGAACGGATAGCGGTTTGTAAAGTAATTATCAGCACCTCCGTCACCTCCTAAATAGGTGGCATACGGCGTAATGACACTCATTTCTAAACGCGGATCACGCTGTTCGTAGGCCTTGCGAATACGAGCTTCATTGCCACTCGGCAGATAATAATCCATATTGGCCCCCTGCTCTTTCGCATTTGCGATTTCTGATTCCGTCAAGTTATCACGCAAGAAAAAGACACGGCGTTCATTGACCGTCAACTTATAATACTCGGGAATGATCTTCGACCAGTCGAACTTGCTTCCATCCGCACACTCATAGGTATCAACGAAATCCGGATTGACCAAATAGTTATTCCACATGGAACCATAAGTACAACGATTACCAAATCCCCGGTTCTTAGAATTCCAATAACCATCCTCTTCGATGCACTGGACAGAGAAGATCATCTCATCACACTGCTCATTAACCTCCTTGAACAACATCTTATAGGCATTCGCACCGGAAGTAAACAGGCGATAACCACAATCACCGACCTTTTTGAAGTCAGCTTCAGCAGCCCCCCAGTTCTCCAACCACAGGTATATCTTGCCTCTGAGCGCATAGGCTGCACCTTTCGTAATGTGACCATAATCATTGTCGCCGCTGTTGTATTTATCCGGCAAATTTGGCTCGTTGATGCAATCAGTCAAATCCTTAATCAACTCATTCCAGAGATCCGTCATAGAAAGACGGCTACCCTTCGCTTCTTCGATGTTCTTGATTGGCTCTGTATAATAAGGAACACCACCAAACAGCAAGTTCAATTCATAATACCAATAGCTACGGAGAAATTTGGCTTCAGCAATCAAACGCGCTTTCTTCGCTTCCGGAAGCCCTACCACATCCGGCATATTAGCAATCACATCATTGCAACGGATGATAAACTTATAGTTGTCATGCCAAATCCAACTCGGACCATCTCCTGATGTCGTCTGGTTGCCAAACAGCATACCAAAGTTACGCCAGTTCGCATCGCGATCCATCACTGCCGAAAAGCAATCGAACCACATATTATAGTTATCATTATACAAATGGTTCAATCCATTGTATAAGCCGGTAACAGTCTGTTCAGCCATCGTGGCATCTGCCCATACCTCTCCTTCACTCGGCTGGTTTTTCGGAGTCAAATCCATATCTACACAACCTGTAAAGAACAAACCTGACAAAATTGTTGCTGAAAAAAGTTTTGCCATGTCTTTTATAATTCCCAAATTATTCTTGTCCATACTTTTTTTCACAATTTAATTAGAATGTCACATTAACACCAACCGTATACTGGCGGATCGGCATATAACCGTCACCGGCCATACGTTCCGGATCGCTACCTTCGAACTTAGTGATTGTCAGTAAATTTTCGCCAGACAGATAAACTCGTGCATTCTGAATGAAGGCTACTTTCATCCATTCTTTCGGAAAGGTATAGCCTATCGTCAGGTTTTTCAGCTTTATGTAGTTACCATTCTTCAGATGCCAAGAACTGGTAGCACTTGCCTGACCGCTGTTCTGATAACCAACGAGACGTGGCGTTTCGGAATAAATGTTCGTACGCGGATCATTCGGATTTTCAGGATCGAAGAAATAGTGATCATAAGCAATGTCATATCCGAGACCATATCCGTGCGTAACACTGACGCTGTTTTGCGTTTGTTTGTAATAATCGATCTTGAATCCGGCTGCTCCCGCCCAGTTCATCGATAGGTCAAAGCCCTTCCATGTCATGCTTGCCTGCAAGCCGAAGTAGTATTTCGGTCTCCAAGAAACACCTTGAAAATCGCGATCGTCATCATTACCATAAATACCATCTCCGTTATAGTCAGCATAAATCATATCCCCATACCAAATCTTATCTTTGCCGATCGCTTGGTTTGGGTAAAACTTATAACCAGCATCAAACATCGCCTGCAACCATTTCATATCAGCCTCAGTACGGATCATTCCGTCTTTCGGTCCCCCATTAATATTCACTGTCCCATCACTATTGAAATAAGAACCGTTACCTTTGTATGGATTCATCATATAATATTCATTCATCTCGTGGCCTTCCACGATCAAGTTGGACGAACCGTTTGCTACCGTACCAACATTCTGATACCACACTTTTTTGCCGTTGGCATCCGTACGCCATTCGCGGACCAACTCCCCTTTATATTTCGTCACTTTATTCTTATTATAAGTAAAGTTTCCTGAAACTGAGTAAGAGATGTCTCCGACACGGTCATTCCAACCCAAAGTAATTTCAAGCCCTTTGTTGTTAACACCTGCCAGATTCTGGAGCGGAGAAGTAAATTGGTTCAGAGATTCCGGAAGCGTCGGGCGATATAAGATTCCATCCGTTTTTTTGTCATATACTTCGATCGTTCCGTTCAAACGGTTGTTCAAAACACCGAAATCAAGACCTATATTGGTAATAGCCGTTTCCTCCCATTCCAAAGTGTAGTTGGAGAAAGTAGTCATGGCTAAACCATTGGATTTATTGCTATTGAACGCATAGTTGTAACCTGAACCGTAAAGTGCCTGCCACTCGTAATTACCAATGGAATTATTACCCAACTTCCCCCAAGATGCACGCAGCTTCAAATTACTCAACCAATCTATATCTTTCATGAATTCCTCTTCAGATATACGCCAACCGGCAGAGAAAGAAGGAAACAGACCCCAACGAGAATCGGGAGAAAAACGAGAAGAACCATCATAACGCATGTTCATTTCGAACAAGTAACGATTGTCAAATGCATAATTGATGCGACCGAACCAAGAACGAGAAGAATATTCGTATGAAGAACCCTTAATATAATAAGGATCCGTCATGGCATCAAAGTCTGTCAAATTGACACTTGACATACCTTCCTTACAAATATCCACTTCGTCTCCCCAGTTACGCGATTCTTCATAACCGATCAATGCACCCACATCGTGCTTTCCATAAGTATGCGCCCAACTCACCAGCATATTGGTTTTCCAGTACTTTTCACGTCTTTCCCAATCATACACCTTATAAGTAGCCATATCCGTAGAAGTCGGAGGCGTACTCAAAGTCATTGTACGGTTGAAACTGTACTGTTCTTTATAATCAGAAGGTTGCCATCTGTGATGGTTTGTAAACTGATCATAATAAAAGTTGGCTGTAAACTTGAAGTCTTTCAAGAACTTCACTTCTATATACGGGTTCACGAAATATTTGTTCTGCTTGTAGTAACCATACGAGTTACTCATATTCAGCAATGGGTTTCCTGCCTGCCCGTCTTCTTCGTTAGTTTCGATTCCACCATATTTGCCGTCATAATAAGGATAAACACCTGGGGTCACCTTCTGCATGTTCAATCCCCACATATCGCCCAGATTATTGCGATCCTGATCGGCGTTATACCCCCAAGCACGCATTCCTACAGTCAGGAAATCGGTTACTCTCGACTCGATGTCACTACGCAAATAATATTTCTTTACCCCCGACTCGATAACCAAACCTGGATTATTCAGGTAAGTACCCGAAATCGCATAGTTAGTACGCTTTTCCGCACCAGTCAAGCTGATAGTATGTTCCTGCATCCATTTCGGGTCATAAACGACATCATACCAATCCGTATTCGGATGCGTCACATAATTCGGTATGCCAGCGACATTCGTCGCGTTCGGGTTATTAGCTGCTTCACGCCACTCATTGATCGTCGACTGGGAGAACTTGGCCGCCTGGTTCGTGTTGAGATAACCTTCGTTGACAAACTCCATATAATCCGCATAATCCGTTACCTGACGAATCAGCTTGGCCGGAGTCTGGTAAGAAAACTTGCCCGAATAGGTCACATTGATTTTTCCATCCGAACCACGTTTCGTCGTAACCAAGATTACCCCATTAGCCCCTCTGTTACCGTAAATGGCACAAGAAGCGGCATCTTTCAAGATGGAGATCGAAGCCACATCATTTGGATTCACTTCATTGAGGCTCATCTCCATTCCGTCCACAAGGATCAGTGGGCCAGCATCGTTCATCGTACCCACACCACGGATCAAGATGGAAGAACCTTCAGCATTCGGCTGGCTACTAGTATTCATCACATTGACACCGGCCGCCATACCTGACAACGATGCGGCGATCGTGGTAACCGGACGGCTCAGCTTCTCATCCGTAAAATTTAGGCTGGCTACAGATCCGGTCAAATTCACCTTCTTCTGAGCAGCATAACCAACAACAACAACTTCTTCAAGAGCTTGGGTGTCATCTTTCAATACGATTTCGAAAGCCCCTTTATTACCCACTACAATCTCTTGGGCCATGTAACCGATATAGGATACCGAAAGTTTAGAATCGGCAGAAACGCCTTCCAGCGTAAATTTCCCGTCCATATCGGTTATTGTCCCGTTGGTAGTGCCCTTTACCGAAACATTCGCTCCGACAACCGGTTCGCCATTAACATCGCGGACAACTCCGGTGACAATCTTTCCCTGCTGGTGAACGCCAGCCTCCTTGACAGTTATGATAATGTTTTTATTCGATATCGTATAACTACAATTCGGGAGAATTGTAGTCAGTATATCAGATATACTGACTACAATTCGGGAGAATTGTAGTCAGTATATCAGATATACTGAGATCCTCAGCATTCAATGTGACACGTTTGTCCACGTCTATTATTTCGTCATTATAAAAGAACGTAAACTCACTGCAATTTTCAATTTTCTTTAATACCTCTTTGACTGTTGAGTTTTTCATATTGAGGCTAATCCGGACAGTCTGAGAATAAGACTCTGTAGCATAAAGCCCACTTAACATGAAAGTTAACATAAACAGGGCTAAATTCATCACCCTGGTTTCTTTTTGAATAAAAGAATACAAAAGACCCTTTCGGTTAAAATAAATCATATTCTATATAGATTTTCAGTTAAACTTTATCGCCGAAACCAAATACCGGACGATAGATTAATTATTTTTTTCGACAGACGAATGCAACCCACATACACCTATCCTCTTTTTTCACAATAACATCATTTGTCTATTCCCATAAGCAATCTGTTTTTAAAGTTAAACATTTATTTTCGAGGAGTTATATATACTTTATTTTTCTTTATCTCATACCTAATCGGAGCAATCAGACTCATCGCCTCCATCACCTCTTCGATGCTCTCCTGCCGGATTGTGAAAGAAAGACGAGTGGAAGCGGCAAACTGCCTCGGACATTCGATATCCATATTATAGCGTCCCTCCATACTGATTAATATATCAGCCAGACAGTCATTGTCAAATACCAGGCGGTCTTTGATCCAATCGGTATATAAACCGACTTTGGCTTCTTCGACAGAGGCGATCTGATCCGACTTACGGTATCTGAACAGTTCATCCGGTTTCAAGTAAACCGGATCTTTCAAGGCTTTTCCCGATATCTTTACACTACCGCTCAGCAAAGCGGTCTTTACAAATTCACCGGAAGAATAGCTATCGAGATCGAAGCAGGTCCCCAAGACCTCTACATCTATCTCTCCCGCCTGTACGACAAAAGGCTTTTTCGCATCTTTCGCCACCTCGAAATATGCTTCTCCCTCCAAAGAGACCAACCGTCTGTCATCGGCAAATTGATTCGGATAAGTCAGTTTAGTTTCCGAATTCAGCCAAACCACCGATCCGTCAGGCAACGTGAACCGGCCTTTGCTTCCTTTTGCCGTAATCAGTTGGTTTTGCACGATGACATCAGGAGCGGAATGCTCCCTCCAACTGCCGATACCATAACCGATTCCCAGCAAAAGCAACAAGACGGCAGCAACCCGCGTCCAACGCAAAACCACCGATAATGTATTTCTCTTCGCAGGCAAGTCCCTCTCCATCCGTCCCTGCTCCAACAAGATACGGTTTTTCAGTTTCCCCAAAGCGATATCGATCTCCAGCTCGTTTCCGGCAGCGACATTACAAGACAGCCACAGGTCACGAGTTGCAATAAAATCATCCCGATTATCATCCGATTGTTTCAGCCATCGAAGCAATAGCCTCTTCTCTTCCAGTTCAGCCGAGCCATCCAGATAACGGATTATGATTTCGTTGATATCGTGTGTTTCTTCTTTCATTACAGATTCATTTATTAGTAATACAAAAAAAGGTAGTTTTACCCTACCTCCATCCTACAAAGAATTAACGTTTCTTTTTATTCTCCGGCATGAAACTTTCGTTCCACCCTCTGGCTGTCTAAAGAGAAAGACAAGTGACAGCCAACACTAACAAAGGGAATAAGTCCCTTTGGATAAGATATTCTTTCAACCCAGAAAGAGCCTTGCTAATCTGCTTTTCAACCGCTTTGATACTAATATTCAGTTGTTCCGCAATCTCACGGTTCTTCAATCCATAGCTCCGGCTTAACATAAATATTTTATGGCATTGAGGGGGAAGCGTGTTTATATAAGACATGATTTCTTCTTCCAGTTCTTTCAATAACAAGCTCTGCTCGGAATTTTGCATATAAGAGGAAACGTACTGATCCAATATATCCGTCTCTCTCTCAGGTTTCAAAGGGTATACATCCTGTTGTTTCTTATCCAACGCATTCAGAGCATGCGTATATACGGCTTTGAAAAGATAAGACTTTACAGATTCATCCTCAAAACGGATACTTTCACGCCGCTTCCAAAGTTCATAAAAAACATCCTGAACAATATCTTCCGACAAATCCTTATCATTCACAAAACGGAAAGCATACGCCCGCAAAGGTTTGTAGAAACGCTTGAACAGTGTTTCCAAGGCTGCAAAATCCTGAACATATATCTCTCCTGACATGAATTTGTTGTTTTATAAAAAGCAAAAATACAGATATTTTTCATTTAATGCCGGCAGAAGGGGAATATTGATAACTATATAAGCAATATTGCCATTTACAATGCAACCATATTATCCCTATCTTTGTTTTAATAATAATAAAAGGAAACAACATGACACCGATTGAATTAACAAAAACGGAATTTATACAGCGAGTAGGAAACTTCGAAGAAAGCCCCAAAGATTGGAAATACGTAGGCGACAAACCTTGTATCGTAGACTTTCATGCTCCCTGGTGCGGCTATTGCAAACGTCTGGAGCCGATACTCGATGAGTTTGCAAAAGAATACGACGGAAAACTCTACATCTATAAAGTCAATGTAGACAACGAAGAAGAACTGGAAGCTGCTTTCAAGATCCGGACGATCCCGACTTTGCTCCTCTGCCGCATGGACGGGAATAAAGAAATGATGCTCGGCACGATGGGTAAACCGGAACTTCGCAAAGTGATCGAAGGCATCTTATAATGTCTCTATCAAATATTAGAATACAGAAGGTATGAATCAGGAAAGCCAAGCGCTAATTCTGATTCATGCCTTCTACTTTTATACGGATCGAGCCTGGAGTCCGTTGGAAGCAGGAACAAAACAGATTCAGATCATTCGTCTTTTGCATGAACTCCTGTAATATCCGGCATTCCTCATCCGACCATGTTTCATAATGACGGGGATATTGTTTACGAACTCTCATTATCGACTCGGATACATCCGTTTTCTTGATACCCAATTGCCGGATACGCTCTTTGAAACCGGCCAGATCTTCATCCGTACAGTTGTTTACCGGATCGGCATCAAAGAAACCCAGACAAATCTTATTCCCGACCTGTTCCTGTTTCGGTACAGAGACAGGAATAGGTTCGAAAAGAACGGATTCCGGTTCTATTGCATCTAACTCCTTCCTTAAGTTTGAAATATGCTTCGCTGCTTCTGGAGAAATCAGTTTCACGGAACATTCATGACGGGAATAACTCCCATTTCTACGTGCAGAAAGCCAGTTAAAGGAACCTTCCACCAATACCGAATCATCAATCGCAAGCGATTTATTATGAATGCCTTTCAACAGAATCAACTTAACACCGTTTTCGGTTAAAGCCTTCCGCCCGGCAACGGCCTCCTTCCGCAACACACCGGTTTGTTTGTCACAATCTAAGCGGAAATCCGAATACACCACGACTTCCACACCCCGCTCTACCGCTTCCCGCATCAGAGGAATAAGATTATCATGTTCAATCGCCTGGATCGATATAAAAGGAGATACGATCAGCAACCTTTTTGTCGCATCTTTAAAGGCTTGCCGCAACAAACCGGTGTGTTCCTTCAATGTCGATAAACGTTCGGCCGGCTGGTAGCGGCAAAGCGGTTCCTTTTGCCGATAGATGAAATTGCCGGACACTTCGTTCGCAGGATCGTCAAACAACCATTTTGCCAAGTTACCGACGGGCGTATTCCGTTCGGGATGGAATATATTCATATTCCCGAACACCAGAAAATGATACTGCGCACGCGAAACAGCTACGTTGAGCATATTGTACTTTCCACCTTGCTCCATAAAATAAGAAGCATCACCGGGAGAATTGACCGATGAAAAAATCACGACCGGACACTGCGCCCCCTGCAAAGAGTGAACAGTACCGATCGTCATACCGGCAAACGCTTCCGCCTCCGGCGACTGTTCCGCAAGGCTACGGATGATCTCTTCCTGCGCCTTAAATGGGGTGACTACAGCCACTATTTTACGGATCGGCTCCTTGTAAGCGCTTTCCAACTTATCTTTTTCCGTTTCCAGCCAAGAGACGATTGCTGCCGCTTCCGCTCTGTTCAAGACACTGCCCGTCGCCCCTTTTTCACTGACTCCGTTTACATGGACATACCCTTTAGGCGGCAAGTCTTTATACTTCACCTTGTTTCCTTTCTTCGGCAGCAAACGGCCGTGATACACATAGTCGTTACAATAAGCAATGATAGGATCGAGACAACGCCTGTGTTCGGTCAAGAAAGCGCCTCTTTCGCCGGCGACTTCGAAACTGCAACTCTTCCGCGCCATCTTCATGATGCTTCCGGACGAGGACAAGAAACCATTTTCATGCAGAAACGCATACCGATCATCGGACTCGGAGGATACTAAGCCAAAACGTTTCAGATTGATACCGGAATATTCGTCCGAGATGGACCATATCGGTTCGATCTGTTCCACGTCTCCCACTAAAATAGCTTGCTTGGCAAGGCTGAAAGAGGGAATAGCCAGTTCGGGAGATACCTGCCCCGATTCATCCACAATCAGCAAATCGATCGCATCATAGAGCGGCGCATCCCACTCCCCATTGTCCGCACAAACCATGTATTTCGGCAAAGAATGGAAAGTCGAAATAAAGACAGGCATCACACAGGCCAAACGCTTCAACCGTTCGGTGTAATCCTCTCGGCCACGTGTCTCCCCCTCTTTATCGCATCCGGCCAAGCGGCGGATGAACTCGGCTTCCCGGTCATGGATGGCATACCAGAACAAAAGATAGCGGTAACTGATATCCAGCCGCACCGCCATATCTTCCGTATAAGGAAGGGCATTGTATTCCGGATTGGCAACCAACTTGTCATAGCGTGCCTTAAAATCTTCCGTCTGCTCCCAGCCGCATATCACATCATCATAGCTTGGAAGTTTTTGAAATTTACGGAACAGTTTACTCAGAAAACCTTTATCCGCCATCTCTTTTCCATATTGTTTGAGACTGGCAACATTCAAGCAGGTTCCAATCTCATCCCGCATCTTCCTCATTTGCCTGCGAAGGAAGCGCTGGCATGCAACTTCATCCCGGCAAGATGTCTGAAAGAAACGATTGAAATGCTCCAGATAGAACCCGCGATATTCTTCCAACCGGGCAGGATCGTCATAATCATTCGGAAAGCCTTCACCTTTCGTATTGAGCATCATTTTGTACTGATCCTTTTGTTCGTCTTTGCCTGACAGATACAATCCCAACGTATCCAAACCGGGCAGCCAGCGGAGAGTCAACAGGTTTGCAGGCTTATCGCCAGAAGGCTGTTCGATCTTGAAATCTTTCAGGATATTGGTAATCGCCTGGTTATTGGCGGAACTGGCTACGATGATATCCGGATCATCAGGATGCTCCAGTACGGCATGGACGATCCGGTTGGCAATCACCGTCTGTAAAAAGGTCGTCTTGCCTGTTCCCGGAGGTCCGTTAACGGCAAAGATATCGGAACAGTCCGGGTCCGTATACATGGCAAGCGTCTCACGCTGGGAGACGGACAGCGGAAACTCGCCACTCATCTGTGCCCAATGGTCTTTATTGCAATAAACTTGCTGTCTATCCGGCACAGGCAGCAATGTTTCCAGCTTTTTACGGATCAGAAGTTCCAGTAACGGATGGGAAGATTTACTTTCCAATAGCTTGTCATACAAGTTGATGATCTTTTGTGCCATTCCTCGTCCGGGAGCTTTCACGACAATGATTTCAGGCTTGTCGGCATAATTCATTTCCCGGAAAGTCAAGCCGGTCGCATCTTGGAACAGTTTTTCGCAGGCACTCCAATATATCTTCCAGTCCGTCTCTTCGGTATCGAACTCGCTCAAGAGCCGGTCCACATTCGAAAGGGATGCAATAGTTCTGTCATTGCGCGCATTCGGAGACAAAAACTTACGGACAAAAACCGGAATACGTTCAGACTTGTTGTCGCAGACCTGGAAAGTGCCGTCCGGCAACAATGTCGCGGAAATCAGGAAGGGGTACTCCGGAGTATTCTGTCCGGAAGCCCACCCGTTTTCGTACTCAGGAAGAAAGACACAAGGAGCAATCTGTATTTTACGTTTCTCGTCATCCGTCTTTTGCTTCCCTTTCGGGAAAAGCAAGGGAATGTCTTTACGAAGTATAAATTCCGGAACCTTGTCACCTATCCGCAATGTAACCCGCGCTTCTTTCTTTAGCGACCTGCTCCTTCGTTCGGCATCCAGCAGGCAGTTTTTCCAGTATTTCAGTAGTTTTTTGTCCATTCGATCAGTAAGCCGTTTGTTGTCTCTTTCTATTTCTTTTCCCGGACGGTTATATGAAAACAACCTTGCTTGCGTTCGTGTTTGACATAGCAACGCTCTTCCCGTTTCAAATCGCGCAAAACCATTGCCAATACCATTTTCAACCGGTCTTTGTCGATATTCAGAGTATCGCTCTCGTCTACTTTGGTATAACGGGCCCAGGAGACATCAAAAGTCGTTCCGTAGCGGTGGGCCGAGTTTTGGGAGGAATTGGTATTTCTCTTTTTCAGGTTCTTGACATCATCGACCGTACGGGTGACACTGGTCACTTTGATTTTATAGACCGAAGCATTCAGATTGCGTAAGGAATCCTGGAAATTATGTCCGATATCTTCCAGCAACTGTGCTGCCGAAGGGATCAGATATGGGATGGAATGCGTCAGCTTTTCCACTTCATAATACTCATTGGTTTCGATCTCTTCCATCTCCTTTTTTACTTTCTCCGCTTCTTCACGGTTCGATGCCGGTTTGATGCCGATACGTTTCGCTTCGGCCAGATGTACATCGTTCAGGTCTTTGAAATCGCGGTTATAGCTTCCGTTATACCAGATACGTTTCAACTCTCCGCGTTCTTCCTTTTTTCCACAAGACGAACATATCACCGCCACCGAGCAAGCAGCCACTATCAACCCAATACTACATATTATCTTTTTCATCATTTTTCTTTTAGCGGAAACAAAAGTAACCAAGATTCACTGATTTCAAAATATTTATGACTATTTTTGTGAATTCTGAATATAAACCAAAATAGTTAATTGTATGGACGCATTGGAATTAAGACTGTCACTTATCGAGCAACTGAAAACGATCGATGATGTCAAGCTGTTGACACAGATCAAGAACCTGATCAACATTGCTACAGAGAAAAAGGAAACGCGCTATCCGGCACAGATGACGCTGGAAGAATTAAAGGAAGTGTTGAACAAATCGAGAGAAGATTTTAAACATGGACGATATATGACTACAGAAGAATTACGTAAACGGCATCCATTATGCGAATAGATATTGCCTGGTCAGATAACGCCATTGCCTTACTTGACAACATTTACAGATTCTACAGTAAAAAGAGCCAGACCGCAGCTATCCGTTTATACAACAAACTATTGGATTCTGCCGAACCTTTACGTGTTTTTCCACAAGCCGGACCTATCGAACCTTTATTGAAAGAATATGATTGCGAGTTTCGTTCCCTTGTCGTCGAAAAACATTACAAGCTGATTTACACGGTTACCGACGAACTAATCGAAATCCATGCCGTTTGGGATTGCCGCCAGGAAGGATGGCACCTGCAAGAAATGTTCAAATAATCTTCGTGAAGAGACAACAAAATGCCTCACAATTTATCTTTACATAAAGAATATTACTAATTTTGTCTGCCTGAACGAGAGTGGTAGAAAACTCGCGACAAAGGCAAAACTAAAACAAATTGAATGATTGAACGAATTTATATTCTTGAGAGCGTAGACCCGGTTATATTCTACGGAGTAAACAATGTAAACATGCAGTTGATCAAGACATTGTTCCCCAAGCTACGCATTGTGGCAAGGGGAAATGTGATGAAAGTAATAGGAGACGAAGAAGAATCGGAGCTCTTTCTCAAGAAAATTCGCGAGGTAGAAAAATATTGTGAGGAATTCAACTCGCTGAGCGAAGATGTCATACTGGACATCATCAAAGGCAAAGCCCCGGTGATCACCAAACAAGAGAACCTGATCATTCACGGGATGAACGGCAAACCGATCGTCGCCCGCACGGAAAACCAGCAACGCCTAGTCAAAGCATTCGAAGAAAACGACCTCGTCTTTGCCACGGGCCCTGCCGGAACAGGTAAGACATTCGTCGCCATAGCCCTCGCCGTTAAAGCACTTAAAAACAAAGAAATCCGCAAGATCATCCTAAGCCGTCCGGCAGTAGAAGCCGGTGAGAAATTAGGATTCCTCCCCGGCGAGATGAAGGACAAACTCGACCCGTACCTCCAACCTTTGTATGACGCCCTGCAAGACATGGTTCCCGGGGCCAAACTGAAGGAATACATGGAGAACAACGTGATCCAGATCGCCCCACTCGCTTTCATGCGCGGGCGGACGTTGAACGATGCGGTCATCATCCTCGACGAAGCGCAGAACACGACGACCCACCAGATCAAGATGTTTCTCACCCGCCTCGGAATGAATGCAAAAATGATCATTACCGGAGACGTGACACAGATCGACCTGCCGCCAACAGCGACCTCCGGTCTCGTACAGGCCATGCAAATCCTGAAAGGCGTAAAGGGAATCGGCAAAGTCGAATTCGAGAAAAAGGACATTGTCCGCCACAAACTCGTCCAACGTATCGTCGAAGCCTACGACAAATTCGACAGCAAGCATAGCAAAGGCGGTTCGAGAACCGTTTCCAAAGAACAGCAAGAAGAGATAAAGAACAATATTAATAACAGTCAGGACGCCCGATAAGCGCCCCATAAAAACAAAGATATGAAGAAGGCATTAACAAAAACAGACTTCAATTTCCCAGGACAGAAGAGTGTCTATCATGGTAAAGTACGCGATGTGTACAACATCAACGACGATGTATTGGTGATGGTTGCAACAGACCGTATCTCGGCATTCGACGTAGTCCTGCCGGAAGGTATCCCTTACAAAGGACAGATGTTGAACCAGATCGCAGCCAAATTCCTGGATGCAACTACCGACATCTGCCCGAACTGGAAACTGGCTACTCCCGATCCGATGGTGACCGTAGGCGTGATGTGCCAGGGATTTCCTGTTGAAATGATCGTACGCGGCTACCTCTGCGGAAGTGCATGGCGTGCTTATAAGAGCGGCGTGCGTGAAATCTGTGGTGTAAAACTGCCGGAAGGCATGCGTGAAAACGAACGTTTCCCCGAACCGATCGTTACCCCGACGACAAAAGCCGAGATCGGCGAACACGACGCCGACATCTCCAAGGAAGAAATCCTGGCTAAAGGTCTGGCCACTCCCGAAGAATACGAACTGTTGGAAAAATACACGCTCGCCCTCTTCAAACGCGGTACGGAAATTGCTGCCGAACGCGGCTTGATCCTTGTCGACACAAAGTACGAATTCGGTAAACACAACGGCAAGATCTACCTGATGGACGAAATCCATACACCGGACTCTTCCCGCTATTTCTACAGCGAAGGCTACGAAGAACGTTTTGCCAAAGGCGAACCGCAGAAGCAACTCTCCAAAGAGTTTGTCCGCGAATGGCTGATGGAAAACGATTTCCAAGGCAAGGCTGGCCAGAAAGTTCCCGAAATGACTCCGGCTATCGTAGACGGTATCAGCGAACGCTACATCGAACTGTATGAACACATCACAGGCGAGAAGTTTGAAAAAGGCGATACGGACAATCTCCTTTCCCGTATCGAAAAGAACGTAACCGAATATCTCAACAAATAAGATAAACGGATATGGCGAAGTACGGTTCAGAACAGATTCTACCCTACAACAACGAGGAGCACAAAACGACACAAGTCAGGCGCATGTTTGACTCCATCGCCGGTACATACGATCAGCTGAACCATACGCTCTCGCTGGGTATCGACAAAATATGGCGCAGGAAAGGAATCGCTTTCCTGCGTCCTTTTTCTCCCGCCTCGATTCTCGATATCGCCACAGGCACGGGGGATCTGGCCATCTCCATGCACCGCCGCCTGAAAGCCGACCGCATCATCGGGGCCGACATCTCGGAGGGCATGATGGAAGTCGGACGGCAGAAAGTCGCTGAAGCGGGATTGTCGGACCACATCACGTTCGAATACCAGGACTGCACGGCACTGACCTATCCGGACAACTCGTTCGACGCCGTCACCGCCGCATTCGGAGTACGGAATTTCGAAAACATAGAACAAGGTATCACCGAGATGTACCGGGTTCTGAAGCCGGGGGGCCATCTGATGATCCTAGAACTGTCCTCACCGGTACATTTCCCGATGAAGCAACTCTACAACATCTATTCGAAAGTCGTGATCCCTACCGTCGGGCGCCTGCTATCAAAAGAGCATACAGCCTACAGTTACCTGCCGGCCTCCATCAAAGTCGTTCCACAAGGGAAGGTCATGACCGACCTGCTCAGCCGGGTAGGTTTCAGCGAAGCCCGTTCGCGCACTTTCACCTTCGGCATTTGTTCGCTATACACGGGCAGCAAGGGCGGTTCGCAAACCACCACAACAGTATAAATCATCTTAAATTTACAGGTCATGCAAAAATATGGTTTAATAGGATATCCCCTCGGACACTCTTTTTCAAAGAACTACTTCAACCAGAAGTTCGAATCCGAGAACATTGATGCAACTTATCTGAACTTCGAGATCCCGAACATCAAAGATCTGAAGACTGTATTAAAAGATAACCCGGAATTGAACGGTCTGAATGTCACCATCCCCTACAAGGAACAAGTCATTCCCTACTTGGATGATCTGGACGAAGACGCCCGCCTGATCGGAGCCGTCAACGTCATCAAATTTACGAAAGGCATATTCGGCAAAAAACTGAAAGGCTACAACTCCGACATCATCGGCTTCAAGCGCTCCATCGAACCGCTCCTGAACGAGACACATCGCAAAGCCTTGATCCTGGGAACGGGTGGTGCGTCAAAAGCAGTCTTCCAAGGATTAAAACAATTGGGTGTCGGCGCCACGCTGGTTTCCCGTAAACCGAAAGAGCACTGCATCACCTATGAAGAAATCACTCCGAAGACAATGCAGCAGTACACCGTCATCGTCAATACGACCCCGTTAGGCATGTACCCGAATATCAACGCATGTCCCGACATTCCTTACGACCTGCTCACCCCGGACCATCTGTTGTACGACCTCTTGTACAATCCGGATGAAACCCTCTTCATGAAGAAAGGGAAAGAAAAAGGAGCCGTCGTCAAGAACGGCCTTGAAATGCTCCTGCTACAAGCATTCGCGGCTTGGGAAATCTGGCAGAAATAAAGCATAGCTTTACGACTCCTAACCCATAGCATTAGAAGGCATAACCCTATGGGTTAGGATATATATACCGATACTGAAAAAAACAATTCAACTCCGGGTTAATACGAAATCGGGGGTGACAAGGTAGTCCAACCGATAAACCGCCCCTTCTTCCGTACGGGTTTCATAGACGGTGAAACTCCCTTCTTCCGCATAGGGAAACGGACGGACATGCAGATGGTGAAGGAAGTCGACTTCTTCCTGCCCGATCATCTTAAAAAGCGTCTCTTTTGCACACCAATGAAGCAACAAGTGCTCCGTCTCGTGCTCTTTGTCGATACCCGCCTCTTCTTCCGGATTCATAAAGCGACTGCGTATCTTCGACACCCTCCCGGAATGGTATTCGATGTCGATACCGGCGGCAGGACGGTTCTGCAACAGAACGGCGGCATAACCTTTCGTATGGGAGATGCTGATATGCAAAGACGAGCCGGACAGGTAAGGCGCACCGTTCGGACGATAGGCTATGCAGGCCGGACCGCCCGTAAGCTCCTGCAAAAGCACACGGCAGGCAAGCCATTCCCGGCGACGCTGCTCCGCACGGATCAGCTCCAGCTGCGGAAGATATTCTTCCCTGTTCCGCAAAAGGGACAGAAGCACTTCGGAAGACTCCTCGATCTTCCAGATTCCCCACAACGGACCGGTATGTTTCATCAGGAGAGGCATTATTTCTTCCACTCAAAAGATTGGATCAGTTCTACGATATCCTGTTTCAGATATCGGGTGACGGGAGCCAGCGAATCTGCATTCGGGATACAATCATAATACAAAGCTCCCCGGAAAAAATGCGAGACACTGTCGGTCAACATAAATTGCAATGGCGAAGCGGATTCGCCATCCAGCATGAAAAGCGAACCATAAACCGAAGCCTCCGGATTGCTGTACGCCTGCATCTTGATCCGTTCCGGATATTTCGATTGCCGGACAACCAACGCGCGACACTCCTCCTCCGCCCTGCCCAGCGTAGCCGGAGTGATAGGGAAATAGCTGCAATAGAGCTTCACGTTCAACTGCGGATAAGAGAGATTGATCCACCCTGCCGGATTCCCGACCGGAGGCAACTCCACCTCTGCCCATCTGGAAAGCCGGAAAGTATAAGGTAAATCCCCTACCGGAAGTGCCTGGTAGGAAGGGGCAGGCGGTTCGATACGGAAATAGCCGCGTGGCTTCGGTGTATATTCCGTACAGGAAACACACAAGGCCAACAGCCCCCCACACACTATGCCGGTCGACATACGCATTACTCCTCTTGCCGCTCCTTTCCTTGGTCCGAAATGCGGTTGAACTTGACTTTCAGGATACGGCGGTTATCGATCTCCAGAACCTGGAAACGATAGTCGTCATATTCGATGATCTCGCGGCGGCGAGGGAAGTCTCCTTTGATCTCCAACAGAAGGCCGGCAAGAGTTTCGACCTCCTCCGTCAGTTTGCCGAATTCGGTAGGATCGGCATCGATCACACGGAAAAAGTCGGTCAGCAATATCTTGGCTTCAAAAATAAGACTGCCGTCCGCCAGGCGGATGAACTGCTTTTCATCTTCGTCGTATTCATCGGAAATCTCTCCGACAATCTCTTCCAAGATATCCTCCATCGTCACGATACCGGAAGTACCGCCAAACTCGTCCACCACGATCGCCATATGGATCTTGCTGGTACGGAATTCCTCCAGGAGATCGTCGATCTTCTTCGTCTCAGGCACGAAATAGGCCGGACGGATCAAACTCTGCCAACGGAACGTGTCAGGCTTCTCCACATACGGCAAAAGGTCTTTGATATACAGGATTCCCTTGATGTTATCCTCCGAATCGGCATAAACCGGAATACGGGAATAACCGGATCGGATGATGAAATCGACCACGGTGCGGAAACTCGTCTTGATGTCGATATCCTCCATATCCAGGCGGGGCGTCATGATCTCGTCGGCAGTCTTGTTGTAGAACTTGATGATCTCCGAAAGCATCTCTTTCTCTTCCGGCATTTCGGTGGAAGTGAGTTCCAATGCTTTGGAAAGCTCATCGACCGAAAGATCGTACTTCTTCTTGACTAACGCCTTGTTGATGACGCTGGTCGACGTGACCAATATGTTCGAAAGCGGCCGGCAGACACGCTCCACGACATTCAGTACAGGGGCCGAACTGCGCACGAACCGCAGCGAGTTTTTCTGTGCGTAAATCTTCGGCATGATCTCGCCGAACAACAAAAGGAGAAAGGTCAGGACGATCGTCTCCAGAATAAAGCCCAACATCGGGGCGGATGAGAAATTGACGATCGCGTTGATACCGTAGGTACAAAGCATGACGACAGCCACATTCACAAAGTTGTTGGCTATCAGGATAGCGGCAAGCAGGTACTCGGAACGGTCCAGCAAACGCTGGATTAATGGGTCTGAAGGTGCATTCTCTTCCCGGATGTCGTTGATATCACCCGGGGTTAACGAGAAAAATGCCACTTCGGAAGCCGACACGAAGCCGGAAACCAACAGCAGAAGAATTGCAAGGCTTAACGCTATTACAGGGCCTGCTGTGAGCGCCTGTATAGTAACCTGGTCGAATAAGCCCGATAAATAATAGTCTGAGTCCAAGGGGAACAGTATTAGTTAAACAATATCAGAACGGAAGGTCGTCCGCACTGTTGGAATCTAAAGATGTGTCCGGTTGTCCGGATGCGGGTTGCTGGTAGCCCGTCGCCTGCTGGTATCCGGTGGACGGCTGGGCGGTCTGAGGCTGTGCCGCCGTCATTCCTGTACCGGAAGCATTGTCGCGATTTCCCGTACCGGAACCTGTGCTGTAAAATTCGACACGGTCGGCATGGATTTCCGTCACATACCGCTTCACACCGGACTGGTCGTCGTAACTACGCGTACGGATCTTGCCTTCCACATAGAGTCCGGAACCTTTCTTCACCCATTTTTCAACGAAGGAAACCAAATCACGGCGAACGACCACATTGTGCCATTCCGTACGTTCCGGGACAACCGTACCATTGGCCAACGTATAACCTCTCTCGGAAGTTGCAAGCGGGAAGTTGGCAACAGCAGCGCCACTATCGAAGTAACGTACTTCTGGATCGCGTCCGACGTTACCGATCAATATAACTTTATTCAATGACATAGCTCTATTCTTTTATTAGTCTACAAAGAAACACAAATTCAGTCATTCTGACAAGTTTCCTTCTAATTTCTCCAAATAAATATGTATCAGGCGGGGAACCGCATATTTCTCCACATCGTCCGTCGCCACAGGAAGGTAAGACTTCAGGGCATCGCCCTCCCGCTCTATCTCTATCCGGTAGAAAGCCGTATACAATATCTGATGAGACAGGACATGCTTCACCCCCTGCAAATCAGCCGAAACATTCAGCCGGCCCGCTCCAGCAAACAGTCGGCGAAAAGCATCCGTCGTCTGCAACTCCGCAAAATCCATAGCCTTATCCGTTTCGATAAGCGGAAACTCGTAGAGCCCTTCCCAAATGTCTTTCCCTTTCCGGCGGGACAGCCAGGTTTTTCCTTTATATATAATGTACAAATAATGAAAATATCGGTCACGCGTCCTGGTCTTTTTCTGTTTCACTGGATAGATCTGCACATCGCCCGCCCCATAAGCAGCGCAGTGCCCTTTCAACGGACAAGCTTCGCAATCCGGATTTTGCGGCACGCATTGCAAGGCGCCCAATTCCATTATAGCCTGGTTGTGTTGCCCGGCATACCGCGGGTCCATCACCAAGCCGGCCAGTTCCGTAAAGGCTTTTTTCCCTTTGGGCGTATCGATCGGAGTATCTACCGCAAACAGGCGCGAAAGCACTCGGAAGACATTCCCGTCCACGACTGGATACGGCTGGTTCCATACAAAGGAAACGATGGCCGCCGCCGTATATTCTCCTATCCCTTTCAAAGAGATCACATCCTCATAGCGTTCAGGAAATATCCCACCGAAACGTTCCATAATATCTTTTGCCGCAGCATGCAGGTTACGGGCGCGACTATAATAACCAAGCCCCTGCCAATATTTCAACACCTCGTCATCCTCCGCCGAAGCCAGCGAAGCCACATCCGGGAACCGTTCGGTAAAACGGAGAAAATAGTCCATTCCTTGCGCCACCCGTGTTTGTTGAAGGATTATCTCGGATATCCAGATGATATAAGGATCGGAAGACTCCCTCCAGGGCAGCTCCCTTTTATGTATCCGATACCAGTCACGCAACAAACGGCTGGTTTCTAATTCGTTTTCTATCTGCGACATACGGTTCTTTTTTGCCTCTTCAAAACTTGCAACTAATTGATTACTGCAAACATACACAGTTCTAACGAATTGTAAGGAAACTTTTTTCTTAAAATTTGGCTGGCAATTCTTTTTCCACTTAAATAAAAAGCTATATATTTGCATTCCAAAAAATTAATAGGTCCAAATCAATTATTTAATTAATTTATAGACATGACTAAAGCAGATATTGTTAGCGAAATTTCAAAAAGCACTGGCATTGACAAACAGACAGTGTTGAACAGTGTAGAATCTTTTATGGATATCGTAAAAAGTTCATTGTCTCAGGGTGAAAACGTATACCTGAGAGGTTTTGGAAGTTTCGTGATTAAAAAGAGAGCCCAGAAGACTGCTCGTAATATTTCAAAAAATACTACGATCATCATCCCGGAACATAACATTCCGTCATTCAAGCCGGCTAAGACTTTCCTGAACGAAGTAAAGTAATTTAGTTATTATAGTTTAATTTAAAATTTTAAAACAATGCCTAGCGGAAAGAAAAGAAAAAGACATAAGATGTCTACGCACAAGCGCAAAAAGAGACTAAAGAAGAATAGACATAAGAAGAAATAAGTCTATTCGAGTAACTCTGAAGAACAAACTTAATAAGAGACCTTTTAAGTTTGTTCTTTGCGTATTTAATAAGGTCTCACATTTTAAACACCTCTTTTTATAGTGATTAGTGAATTAGTAGTTGATGTACAACCCAAAGAGGTATCTATAGCCGTACTGGAGGATAAGAACCTTGTCGAGCTCCAAAAGGAAGCCCGTAACGTCTCTTTTGCCGTCGGCGATATATATCTGGGCAAGGTTAAGAAACTGATGCCGGGTTTGAACGCTGCTTTCATTGATGTAGGTTATAAAAAGGATGCATTTCTTCACTATCTGGACTTAGGTCCTAATTTCAACACCCAGCAGAAATTCCTCAAACAAGCATTAGGAGAACAAAAAGGAGATAAAAAAATCCCCACTATCTCTAAAATGCAGTTGCTTCCCGAAATCGAAAAAGACGGAAGCATCAGCAACGTGCTCAAAGTCGGACAGGAAGTGCTGGTGCAGATCGCCAAAGAGCCGATTTCAACAAAAGGTCCCAGGCTGACTTCCGAGCTTTCTTTTGCCGGAAGATACATCGTGCTGATACCGTTTGCCGATAAAGTATCGGTTTCCACAAAAATCAAATCGAGCGAAGAGCGTGCCCGTCTACGCCAACTCATCCAAAGTATCAAGCCGAAGAACTTCAGCGTAATCGTACGCACCTCTTCGGAAGGGAAGCGCGTTGCCGAACTCGATCATGAATTGAAGACATTACTGAAACGTTGGGAAGAGAACATTCCTAAGATCACCAAAGTAAAAGCTCCTGCACTCATCTATGAAGAGACGGCAAGAGCAGTGGCTTTGTTGCGCGACATTTTCAACCCCTCTTTTCAGAACATTTATGTGAACGATGCGGACATCTATCACAACATCCGCGATTATGTCAGCCTGATTGCTCCCGGACGGGAAGAGATCGTGCAACGGTATACCGGCGAACTCCCCATCTTCGACAACTTTGCAATCACCAAACAGATCAAGTCCCTATTCGGACGCACCGTCACGTACAAAAGTGGAGCCTATTTGATTATCGAACACACGGAAGCCATGCACGTTATCGACGTAAACAGCGGGAACCGCTCCAAAGGCAGCGATGCCCAGGAAAAAACGGCTATCGACGTGAACACGGCAGCAGCAGACGAAATTGCCCGTCAATTACGCTTGCGCGATATGGGTGGTATTATCGTAGTCGACTTTATCGATATGGCCGAAGCTGCCAACCGGCAGAAACTGTTCGAACATATGACGAAAGCGATGGCTAATGACCGGGCAAAACATAATATTCTGCCACTGAGCAAATTCGGCCTGATGCAGATCACCCGCCAGCGTGTCCGTCCGGCAATGGATGTCGATACATCCGAAGCCTGTCCGACCTGTTTCGGCACAGGCACCATCAAACCCTCTATCCTGTTTACCGACAGCCTGGAAGGAAAGATCGACTGCTTGGTCAACAAACACAACGTGAAGAAATTCGCCCTGCACGTACATCCTTATGTTGCAGCATTTATCAAGAGCGGAAAATTCCCGCTCAGTTGGAAATGGAAACTGAAATACTCGATGGGTATTAAAGTGATTCCGAATCAAAGTCTGGGCTTCTTGGAGTATAAATTCATCGACTCCGACAAGAACGAACTGGACATGATGGAAGAGAAAGAAATCAAATAACATAAAAGTCCCCGGATCTCATAAAAGTTCGGGGACTTTTTTTAATGAAAGAAAATATCAATGAGACGTTTTTATATTTGGCTATGGCTGCTCATACTGGTCTGCGGCAGCTGCACGAAAGAAAAACAAGAGTTGAGTGTATTGCACTTGAACATCTGGATGGAAGGAACAGTCGTCAAAAACGGCTTCGAGGCCGTTGCGGATGAAGTGGCCCGGATAGATCCGGATATCGTGATGTTCAGCGAAGCCAGCAACAAGGAAGACGCGTTGTTCGTACCCCGCATGCTGGACGCTTTGCGCGAAAGAGGGAAAATCTATTATGGACAAGGCAGTTCGCTGGATGTCGCACTGCTGTCCAAATACCCCATACTGGAACAAACGGAAAACATTCCGCATAAAGACCGGGTATTAAGGACCCGTTTGGATGTGAACGGCAAACAGGTAGTAGCCTATACAGGGCATTTGGATTATACGCATTACGCCTGTTACCTGCCACGTGGATACAGCGGTGTGACATGGAAGAAACTGGAAGCCCCGGTAACGGACAAGGCTGAAATCGAAAAAGCCAATAACGAATCTTTGCGTGACGAATCCATTCGGCTCGTGATAGAAGACGCCACAAAGTCAGATGCCGATTTCGTAATCTTGGGCGGTGACTTCAACGAACCTTCCCACTTGGATTGGACGGAAGAGACAAAAGGGCTTTGGGATCACAACGGGGCGGTAGTCGATTGGGCCTGCTCCAAATTATTATACGAAGCCGGCTTCCGCGATGCCTATCGCGTCAAATATCCGAATCCGATCACCCATCCCGGCTTTACCTTCCCTTCGGACAATCCGGCGATGCCAGTCGAACGGTTGACCTGGGCACCGGAAGCGGATGAACGCGACCGCATCGATTTTATCTATTATATACCGGCAACCGGTTGGGAAGTGGAAGACGCCGTCATCGTCGGCCCCAAGTCTTCCATTATCCGCAGCCAACGTGTCGAAGAGGACAGCCAAGATACTTTCTCAACTCCGGCAGACATTTGGCCGACGGACCACAAAGGAGTGTTGATCAAGTTCAGCTTTTAAGAGGCGGAACAGAAACAAACTCTCTGCCATAAAAAGGCGGTATGTCAAAATGTACTTATCCCCCGCATCAAGCACAGGAAGAAGGCAGTCTTTGACATACCGCCTTCTTTTTCCGGCTCAAAACCGATATCATTTCTTCGCTTTCGCCATATCCAGCGCCGAGGTCGTCGTGTAATACTTAGCCAGCATATTAGGTACTTCCCAATCCGGCAGTTTGCCGTCCTTCAGATAGTCAAGGAAATGTTCCGTTACCTGGCCGAAATGAGCTTCATGGCCTACACGGTATTTTGCGGGGATTTCGACTTGCCATACGCCATCGCCCACCTTATTCAATGCCACACCAGGATATTCGGCTGAAACCTTTTCCATAGAAGCGGTCAGGTCCTTTTCGTAAGCGGCCAGATCCATACCTTTCACTGCTTCGACAAACAGTTCAGGCTGATAGTTCTGTTCCTTGCCCTGGCGGATGACCAGGTCGGCCTTGCTACCCTTCATGACGGAGAAGTGGGTATCACCGCCACCTTTGGGGAAGGTATAATTCCAGATCACCGAAACCTTGGCTGTCACACCTTTGATCTTATAAACGATATCACCGTTGCAATAGACTTTCAATGTATCGTTTTCGACATCTTTCTTCAAGAAATCGGGATAAGCATCCGTCCCTGTCACCTGTTTAAACTCTTCCGGGCTGATAGAGGTAGTCCAGCGGTTGGCATCTATCAGTTCGATATCTTTCTTATAGTCGATGATCTGATCCGGGAAGGCTTCCCACTGCACCAGGTCGACCAGGTGAGTCGTCACATCCACAATACCTTCGCCCTGCTGGTTTACATCCAGATACCATACCGGACGCGTCAACGGCTTGTTGTCGACCAGCTTAAACAGATGGTGCACACTCTCTTTCACGATAGCCGGTTCTTCGGGAGACCCCTTCAACTGCTCGCCATAAACAGCCGGGATAGTAGAAAGTTCGCGCTGCAACATCGTAGTGATCTCATTCCGTTCGGTCATGATGTCATACAGCATGATGTTTTTCTGTTTGGCGATAGCGAAACATTCCTCCAGCAATTTAAAGCTCTGGCTGTTGATCGCCATCGGTTTGTCGGAAAGCACATTGATGCCGGCCTCAAGCGTCTTCTTTATGTATTCGGTCTTCTTGCCGTTGTTCCCTGCCTGGATCATCACGTTCCCCTTCTTCTCGGCCAACATTTTTTCCAGGTAATCATCTCCCGTATAAACGATTTCATTCCAAGCCGTCGGATTCTCCGCACGTGTGTTGAATCCCTGTATACGTTTCAAGTGCTCGTCCACGTCGAAACCGGTGGGTGCGTACACATAAACATCTTTAGAAACTTGCGGATAAGACACTTTCTGCACTAATGCGGCATGGAAATGTCCGGGATCGAGCGTGATCAACTTCACTTCTCCCGGTGCGCCGGTAAAGCCTTCGGCCGCCTTCTCCTGCTTTGTGTTGCAAGAAGCTCCGACCAACAAGGCTGCCATAGAAAATACAAGATAGTTTTTCATACTATTATAATTAAATTATTGATAAGCATTTACATTAGACTGTTTGCGACCACAAAGATAATATAAAAACAAAATCATCTCTATGACTTCGCTATAAAACAAGAAGATTTTATTCGACAATCACAGCTACCGGATTACTTTCGTCCACATGACAGCCAAGCTCCTCCACCGAAATTTCTCCTGGCTGCCCGAATGTTTGCCCTATATCTTATCATCAAGCTTTTTCCCCCTTTTCCCTCTCCCGTATGTACAGCTCCACCGCCTCATGTGCCAGGCGGCGGAACTCTTCTTCGCCGGCAAGGTCGTAAAGGAGGGCGACGAGGCGGGCGTAATAGCTCAGACGGAGGTCGCCCCTTTTTTAATCGCACCGTAGCTGCGGCTGCCGGCAGAGAGTTCGCTTTTGTAAAGACGTACGGTTATCCGGAAACGTCTCATCTGCTTTTCGACGAAAAGCCCCAACAGAGGGAACATAAATGTCGTTTTCATGTTATAAATATTTAATTATTAATATAAATATTAATATTCATTCATAATGAGCCCGGCATGGCGGGGACAACATGAATGGATAAATGCGTAAACTTGTCAAAAGTTTCAGAGGATGCTTCGGACGCTTCGTCCCCCGAACGGCACATCTGAACATTGAACAAATTTAATAAAACATTTTACATGGAAAACACATTCCGCCCTTCGCGCTTCCTCTCGCTCCGCGCAACCACCCCCTCTCCCTGCACATGGGAAGAAATCATGCAAGAACTGACCGGCGAGCGCCATGCCGCCGCCACCGCCCTGTTCCGCGCGCTTGCAGCCGGCGAAGGACAAGACGCCGAAACGTCGAAACGGCAGCAAAGCCAGATCAAGCAGAACCAACCCGCCTTCGTCCCTTCCGTCCACCTGGAGGGAGGACGCTCCTCGAAGCACATCAAAGGCTATCCGGACTCCATCATGGTGGACATCGACGGCATCCCCGAAGAGATCTTCGACGAGACCCTCGAACGGGTAAGGGCCGACCCGCACTCGTTCCTTGCCTACAAGACCTTGTCCGGACGCGGCATACGTGTCATCGCATGGATGGAAGGCGAAGTGACGGAAGAGAACTTCCCCACAGCCTGGCAGACGGTAAACGCCTACTACGCCCGGCTCACCGGCATCGCCATCGACCGGCAGTGCAAGAACGCCACGCGCATGTCCGTGATCTGCCACGACCCCAACGCGCTCTACCGTCCCGACGCCGAACGGATGAAGTTCGCCTCCCTGCCCGGCGCCAAGGCCGGACAAAAACAGGACATCGCCGCAGGAAAGAAACACAGAGGGCGGAAAACATCGGCCGCACGCGCCGAGAACACCGTACGCCGGCTTGTGGAAGAAGAGGGCATACACTACGCAGCCGGCAGCCACAACGACTACATCAGCCGATGCCTCTACCTGATGAACCGTTTCGGCGTGCCGGAGGCCGAAGCCGAGGCATGGGCCGTCGAGCTGTTCGCCGACTATGACACGGCCTCCGTCCGCTCCACAGCCAAGAGCTGCTACGCCCTGACTGCCGAGCACGCCACAATGAAGCTCTCCGATGTCTCCCCCCGCAACGGGAACGGGCGGCAGCGCAAGGCCACCGTCGAAGAGATGGAGCGCTTCATCGGCGGCTCCATGCAACTGCGGATGAACCAACTGACACACCAGCTCGAACACCGTCCCGTCACCAACGGCATCCCCGCACCCGACGGCTGGGCTCCCATGACCGACACGGTCGAGAACTCCCTTTGGTGCTCCATGCGCCGCGACGGCCTGGAGGCCGACCTCTTCCACCTGCGCACGCTCCTGCTCTCCGACTTCGCGCCCCGCTACCACCCGTTGGAGGAGTTTCTCGAAAAGGCAGGACCGTGGGATGGCGTGACGGACCATATCGGCAACCTGGCTGCAATGGTGCACCCCGCCGACAGCGACACCGATCGTTTCGACCTCTGTTTCCGCCGCTGGTTCGTCGGGATGGTCGCCGCCGCGCTCGATCCGAAGGTGGTGAACCACGTCATCCTCGTCCTGATCGGGCGGCAGGGATGCTTCAAGACATCATTCTTCCAGAACCTCCTGCCACCCGTCCTCAGACGCTACTATGCCTCCAAGACCAACTCGCAACGGCTCACGAAGGACGACCTCTTCACCATGACGGAGAACTTGCTCGTCAATTTCGAGGAGATCGACTCCATGCAGCGCAGTGAACTGAACCAGCTCAAGGCCATGACCACCACGCTCTACGTCAACGAGCGCCCCGCCTACGGGCGCAACAAGGTACACCTGCCCCACGTAGCCTCGTTCTGCGCGACGGGCAACAACCTCCAGTTCCTCACCGACGACACCGGCAACCGTCGCTGGCTGCCGTTCGAGGTCACGGCGATCGACAACCCCTGGACCGCCCATATCGACTACGAAGGGCTGTACGCACAGGCGAAACACCTGCTCGACAACGATTTCCGCTACTGGTACAGGGACCACGAGATCGAGGAGCTGAACCTCGCGAACCGCCGTTTCGAAACGCCCAACCCCGCACGCGAACTGATCCTGATGTACTACCGCCACCCCGTCGATTACGAAAAGGGGACTTACGTCACCGCCAGCCAGATCGTCACCCGCTTCGGCGGTAGTATCCGGCTGAACGCGGTGCAGGTCGGCATAGCACTGAAAGAACTGGGGTATACCTGCACACGGACAAGACATGGCAATATCTGGCTGGTTGTCGAACGCACGACAGACGAGATGAAAAGCATCCTCCCTGAAGCGGACGACACAGATTTTCCTCCTTCCTCGGGTGATAGGTGATAGGTTAAATGCCCTTTTTGTAAAACTTTTCCGAGTTTGAATTAAAAAACGTCACCTTAAAGGCGGCGTTTTTTAATTCATTTTTCCTAAACTTTTACAGAAACGGGGTTCAACCTATCACCTATCACCATAAAAGACTGATAATCAAGGATGGCATTTTTTCGACACCCTCTTTTTATTTATTTCATGCAATAAAGTTTTATCTGTTACTTTTCTCTTGAAAGAAAAGTAACCAAAAGTTCAAGGCTTAACCGGCTGGGCTACTCCGGGCAAAGACTACGCTGTCGCCTGCGAAACTCGCTTGCGCTCAGACAGCGCAGGCTCCGGACGCTCCGTCTTTGCCTCCAGGCTTTTTCAGCCGTCTGCTGAAGCAGGCAGCATCGGCCATCCCCAAAGAGCCGTCAGGCTCTACTTCCGGCCTAAGCTGGTGAGCGTCAAGCGCAGAGACCTCAGTGAGCGCCCGGAGCGTCTGCTGTCTGAGCGAAGCGAGTTTCAGACGCGACAGCGAACGAAGGGAACGGAGTAGCGAAGCAGGTTCGGCCTTGATCCTTTGGTTACTTTCGGATCAAGCCGAAAGTAACAGAAAAGCTATGCTTTAGCCCCCCTAACCCATAGCCTTAGCCCCCCTAAAGCTATGAGTTACGGTTCGCCGAGCGCCTCGACGATCTCCCGCACCTGGGCAGGGGTGTAGGAACGCGAACCGGGCAGCTTGCCAAGCTCGGCAAGGCGGACGGCGAGGCCGGGATAATGGTCGATCCACCCGACCAGCTTCCGGTAGGCGGCCTTGGGGGTCAGGCAGGGGTTGTAGAGTTGTGCCAGCTCCGTACGACCGTAGCTGCGGATGCGGAAATCAGTCTGTTTTTCCATGTCTTCCTTGTTTGATTTATTTCTACGAATATACGAAAAAACAATGAATTTCAAGCTGTTTCAGGTGATAAAAAATATAGTTTTTCTATAATAGAACACCATATAAGCCGGAATAAATTAGTCTTAAAAAATATAACACGCAACTTTTCACCTCTCATTTTACCCTACAATGCGCACCTTCCACACCCCGTTTTCCCCCTATAACACGCATCTTTCCGGCAGACCCCCCCACAACTCCCCCTTACGCGCAACGGCACAAGATGAGGGTGTTATCTTTGTTGTACCGGAAAGGGAAGAAAGGCAGGGCAGCTTCACCGGAACGGTATCGGTTTTTCATCCTAATTATCAACTTTAAAATCAAACAGACATGATTCGTTACAAGAAGTATCAGAACCAGACCAAGTCCACCCCGCTCAGCGGCAAGTGGCTGGCAAGGGCGGTGGCAGACGAGACGCTCGACACGCGCGCTTTGGCCGAACACATGGCCAAGCACAACACGCCGTATTCGCAAGGCGCGATCCACGGGGTCCTCAAGGACATGACCTCCTGCATCAAGGAGTTGCTGCTCGACGGCAAGAACGTGAAACTGGACGACCTCGCGATCTTCGGCGTGGGGATCCGCGGGAAACCTGCCGACACGTCGAAAGACTGGTCGGTCACTACCAACGTGGTCGGGCTGCGCCTCAAATGCCGCGCCACCGGAACCCTCGCCATCAACCAGCTGAAACTCGAAGCGCAGCTCAAGGAGCTTTCACCTTACGACATCGAAGGTGGCAATACCGGCGGTGGCGGCGAGGAGGAACGGCCGGGAGAACTTTAAGCAATCGACAAGAGAAGCCAAGAGAGACACAAACAAAGTCATGTGTCAAAAACTTCTCATAAATCATAATTCATAAATCTCATAATCCACAATTTCATGGAAGAAAAGAACGAAAAGAAATCCGTCTGGGGGATCATCCTCAAAGTAATCATCGTCGTGGCTACGGCCATCGGTAGTGCCTTCGGCGTTACGGCCTGCATATAAAGGACAGGGAGAGCCGCACATGAGACGCATCACACTATTCATCATCCATTGCAGCGCCACGCGCTGCGGGCAGCCTTACTCGTTCGAGGATTGCCGCCGGGACCATATCGACGGCCGGCACTTCCGCGACATCGGCTACCATTACTACATCACACGCGACGGCCGGGTACATCCCGGCCGGCCGCTCTCCCTGGAGGGGGCGCACTGCTTCGGTCACAACCGCCACAGCATCGGCATCTGCTACGAAGGGGGACTGGACGGCAAAGGCCTCCCGCGAGACACTCGCACGCCTGCCCAGAAGGCTGCCCTCACGCAGTTGTTACAAGAGCTGGGCCGCCACTTCCCGGCAGCTCTCACCGTAGGACACCGCGACTTGAACCCCCAAAAGGCCTGTCCTTCGTTCGACGCAGCGAAAGAATACAAGAAAGACGCACCCCGTGGGAGGCCCTGAGGCCTCCGCGGGAATGCGTCTCGTTTACGCGGTGTTGTTATTGTGCGCGTTTTCCGTTATTCTTAAATAGCCGGATCAACAGGCTCGACTTTCAGCGGTTCCAGATTATCTTCTGCCCCCGGATAACCTATATTCTGATTGATCACGCCACCAGTATTGCTGGTAATAGCTGTTTCGGGAACCGGCCACAAGACGTGATGCACACTCATGCGATATTCGCCGTTCGGAATTTTAACTCCTTTGTTGAAGAAGTTGTTATGAACCATCACCCAGTCGAAATAGAAGTTTACGCCGGCATCTTTGCAGTTCGTTCCGACACCACCCGGTCCTGAGAAATTATCCAACTTATAGACACGTCCACCCAATGCTTCACAGGGTTTTCCGGTTTTAGCATACAAGTAGGAAATACGAACAAGTTCAACATGACGGTTCTCTTCGTAATACAATTCACGGGCACGTTCGGCCAACACTTCGGCAATACCGATATTTCCACTCAGCGGTTCAGCGCCCGCACGTGCACGAACCACGTTTAACATAGCAGCTTCGTTAGTCGCATCACCTTTCCAATAATAACATTCCGCCATCATCAGATAGACTTCGGCAGAACGATAGACATACCACGGTGTTTCACCTCCCTGAAGATCCTGCGTCTTCGTAGGATCCGGAACAAACACTTTGTAATGCGGCCACATATACCAGCAACGGATCGAATCGGCAACAGACAAATCGACAGGACGAATCAAATTTTGACCGTAATAGGGATTGTTTGTTTTTTTCAATCCAGGGTCGTTGTAACGCAAATCTTCCATCCGTCTCCAGCTATCGTGGTTGAAAGGACCGCGCAAATCGTTTTTCTCTTTTTCCCCCCAGATTTCATACTGATAATAGTTCGTCGGACGGCACGTACCGATACCACGTCCATATTTCGTATCATTATCAATTTCTGTATTTTTATCAGCTTCATCTGGTGCAATAGCTGTACCCGTCTTTCCGTCCGGTGTCTTAATCGCTCCCCCCTTCGCCCAATATGGCAATGCATTACGCATTGTATAGATACGGTTATCCTTATCCAGCGGTGTTGTTGTAGGATGAGCGACCACATACATGATACCCTCGGTGTTACTCATATCAATTTTTGCCTCCACACTGTGCAAGTCATGCATTAAATTGGTGTTCGGCTTCGTCTGGTTGCCCGTGAAACGCCCTGTCATCAACGGATGACGCCCGACTACTTCTTTCCCAACCGCTATGGCTCTATCAAAATCACCAACAGCCATGCATATCTTCATTAGCAAAACGCCACAAGCATCCTTATTAGCTCGTCCGCGAGGTTGAACCTCTGGAACCCATTGATAGGCGAACTCCAAATCTTTCTTACATTGCTCCAAGATGCTCCACCGATCGTAGCTATAGAAGTCCAACTTCGGCTCGGTGATTTCTTTGTCCAAATAAGGGACATCGCCAAATTGATGCGTCAACTTATAGTAGCGATAAGCTCTCTGAAAATAGGCGGCTCCCAACACAGCATTCCTCTCTGCTTCATCTTTATACTCGGCACCATCCAAACGACTAATGGCTATATTAGCATATTTGATTCCTTTGAATCCCTCTTCCCAATACCATTTGTTTTTACCTTTCATGTCGTTTTTCGTACGGGAAGGTAACATTTCGTTATCCAAATCAACCAAAGAACCACTTTCATCTGTTTTTCCATGGACTGCGATATCGGTCAAATACATTTCCGTCAAAATCGGAGCACCATCACCAAAAAACTCATGGCGCATATTACGTTCACAGGCTGTCAAAGCTGCATAAAGTCCAGCAGCATCCACATATGTATTTTCAGGTGAATAGAAAGAAAGGGGCTTCGGATCCAACCAATCACTACATGAATTTAACATTGGAAGGACTGCCAGCGCCAAAATCATACACTTTTTCTTATTCATATTCTTCTACGTTTATCAATTTAATTACAAAGTAAAGTTCACACCAAAATTCACAGTGCGCAAAGTTGTATCACCACCTTCCGGATCACCAAAATCCCAACCGGTAATCACAAACGGATTGCGGACGGCCAAAGAGAAACGCATATTTTGCACAGAAAACTTTTTCAGCAGATTATTAGGCACACTATATGAAAGCGTAATATTCTCCATACGGACAAATGTTTTCTTCACATAATTGTTTCCTTTATTGGTAGAACCAATACGTGCATAGTCATCCGTCGGGTTGTCTTTGGTCCAACGTGGAATATCGACAATCGTGTAACGGTCATACATCCCCCCTGTATTAGCAGCCCGGTTGAACGTACCATATTGCCCTATATGCGAATACATCATAAATGAAAGGCTCAAATTCTTGAAGAATACAAATTCATTACGCCAAGACCACACATAGCGGGGAGTTTTATAACCTTGAAAAGTTTTATCTTTCGTATCCAAAACTCCGTCTCCATTTTGGTCGACATATTTAAAGTCTCCAGGTTTGTTTCCGTACTTGGAAGCTTCCTCCTCTTCTCCTAACTGCCAAACACCATCACGTTCGTAATCCCAAATCTGCTCTGTATCATGGCCTATAAACCACTGGTTTTCATAATCATCGGCTTCTTTATATCCGATTACGTTACCCGCTTCATCCTTCACTTCCTCGACATCACCGTAAAGATGCTTGATCTTACGACGATTAAAAGAGAACGTTCCGGTCGAATTCCATGAAAAATTGTCACGATTGATCAAATTGGCGTTTAACGAAAGCTCAAAACCTCGATTTGTCAAAGCTCCTAAATTGGCCATTACACTTGCATATCCCAAGATGGAAGGTAGTGAACGGTTAACCAGCAAATCGTTTGATTCAGCCATATAAGTTTCCATACTACCACTCAATTTATCACCAAACAAAGAGAAGTCCAAACCTATATTGTAAGAAGCCGTACGCTCCCATTTTAACGAACTGTTCGGCATACGATTGATATATACCTGAGATGTCAGATATACATTTCCGTTTGGATCAACATAAGTATAAGCACCGGAATTCAATTGTGCCAATGCTTCATATTGGCCAATATCACGGTTACCGTTCTGTCCCCAAGAAAAACGCAGTTTACCATAATTCAACCAATCAGAAGTTTTTTCCATGAATTTTTCGGACGTGAATACCCAACCCAAAGCAACAGCCGGAAATACAGCATGCGGATTCATACTCCCGAATGCAGAATAACCGTCACGACGCACAGAAGCAGTCAGCATATACTTGTCCTTGAATGAGTAAAACAGACGTCCCATCAAAGCATCTCCGGTTTTATATGTATCTTCGCTAGAAACGGAAGGAGCAGTACCGGCACCAATATTATGAAAGCCTAATATGTCACTCGGAGAATAAAGTTTATTCTGGGCTACGGTTTTCCACCATTGACCTTTTTCGGCATTCTGCAAAAAAGTGGCTTCAACTCGATGATCTTCACCGAATTCTTTCTTCCAACGAAGAATATTATCAACCTGCCAATTAAATGTTTTTTCATTTTTACGCTCTGAACGACCTCCATCTCCAGCCCATTCCGGATGTTCTGCTGACTCATGATTCATATATTCATACCAGTGATAACGAGGCGTAAAGTTCATCTGATATTCGAATCCAAACGGAAGTTTTACGATTGCATACAGATTGGCATTCAAATCATGGTGAATGTCACGTCTGTCACGATACAAGTTATCGAAGAACGGATTCTTTGTATTATTATCTCCAGACGGATACATACGATAAGGACTGTCAAGAATATCAATATCATTTGTGGTAAATGGTGAGTTATGTTCGCGCTGCTCCACATCAGCAGCCAAATAACCACCTAAGCGAGTCGCGAACTGAGCGTTCAAACCCACTGTCAAGAAAGAAGTCACTTTGGATTCCAAGTTCAAACGGGTACGCAAATTACGATAACGATCTCCCACTTTTACACCTTCTCTATCAGCATATCCCATTGACCAATAATAACTGAAATCTTCTTTACGATTGGAAAGGCTGACCGTATAATCCTGTTGTAGACCAGTCTGATAAACAATATCATCCCAATCAGTCTCCACTCCATTCAAATAGTTTTCGATTTCAATCGTTTTAAAATTCAAACGGGTCAACCATTTATTAATCATAGTTTTTTCATCAGGCAATGCAGAAACAGGTGTCTGTTGGTCATAATTGTACCAAGCCAACGGATCTATGCCTGCTGCTGCTAAATTTCTCGGATCAGCAAACTTTCCCGGCTGTGCAACCATTTCGGCTTCAGTCATCAAACTTTCACCATATTCCTGTCTGAATTTGATAAAACCGGCACCATCTACTGTTTTAGGTAAACGAGCATTGCTTACCATACCAACATTAGCATTAAATGAAATAACCGGCTTACCCGTTTTACCTTTTTTAGTTGTAATGGCTACTACACCATTAGCAGCCTTGGCACCATAAACAGCAACCGAACTGGCATCTTTCAAAACATCGATACTTTCAATATCCATCGGGTTGATGTCCTGCAACGAACCATCATAGATCACACCGTCAAGAACCAGCAAAGGTGAAGAACCAGCTTTCAAAGAGTTCTTACCCCGAACTTGCAGATCAGCTGTGCCAGCAGCATCAGTCGACATTGAAATTGATAAACCGGCAGCACTAGCACGTAACAAATCTTGAACTGAACGAGGCGCTTCAACCTCCATCTTCTCCGCTTTCACACGCGAGATCGCCCCCGTCAAGTCCTTCTTCTTGGCCGTGCCGTAACCGATCACAACCACTTCTTCCAGTTCTTC
>ENA-UEOR01000099-UEOR01000099.1-human-gut-metagenome-genome-assembly--contig:-NODE-99-length-42984-cov-12.838045_pt1 | contig 42984 bp, 37 predicted proteins | sample MGYA00242887_ERZ507890 | MGnify/ENA primary metagenome ERZ507890 (study PRJEB26167, sample SAMN06115431) | human gut metagenome | host: Homo sapiens | place: China:Guizhou | collected 2014-10-21...
GGTGAACCCCACTTCCCGGCATTGTTCGGCTATGGGCAGCAGTTCCGTTACGATAGGGAAATAGGTGTCTATCTGTTTCAGCCTATTGTCATACCCTGCAATTTTCTGCTGGTAACTTCGGTCTATCCTGATTATCTCGCTGTTGTGGCGGTTCTCCATTTTTGTCTGCTCCCTCTGTTCGGCTTGTACCTGCTTTTGCAGATCTACAATGTCTCGCTTCAAATTTTCGTTCTCCGCTTCCAGCCTCTTGACCTTGCTGCCGCCCAAAAGAGAACTCACCCCGTCCGCTATGACTGTGGTGGCGTTTACCGCCGCACCTTTCATCTTCTGCACGTTGATTTCCCTCTTTACTTGCTTCAACCTCTTCTGCGCTTCCTCTTCCAGCCCCAGCAGGGCTTCTATGTTCTCTTGCAGGCTGTCCTGCTGTTCCACCAGTTCCTTGTAATATTGTGAGGTGGAAACGTGTCTTGCCAGTGAGCCGTCCACACCTCTTTGCAAACTGTACTTGTTCATGGCTTGTGCATAAGTGTCCTGATAGTGTTTCAGCTTGTGCCTTGCCATTACGTCATCAGCGCACAGCCGTACATCCTGCGGGTTCTTCTTTCTGTATTTTTTCTTCCCGTTCTGTTCGTCTTGTTTGGCTTTCCTGCGTTCTCCCGTCACTATCGGTACGATAGTGGCGTGTATGTGCGGTGTCTTCTCGTCCATGTGCAGGACTGCCGATACGAGGTTTTGCTCCCCGTATGTTTCCCGTAGCCATTTCAGGTTGTCGTTGCACCAGCCGTCAAGTCGTCCGTCCGCTTCCATTTGTTTCATGTCCTTGTTGCTTCCGGTGAGCAGTACCCGGATTGCCTTCACCTGATTGGTGCCCACCTTGCGTCTGATACCTGCCGTTTCTATCCGGTGTGCTATCGCCTGCGTTCGGTTTTTCACCCCTTCGGGAAACCGCACCAGTTCCCGGTTCAGGTGCGTTCGTGTTCTGTCTGCATTCTTCGGATGAATGGTACGCTCTATGTGTGTGGACATTGCACCGTCCGCACCTTTCGCCTTTTCCAAATGCAAAACTGCATATCCCATAACTGTAATATATTTTTTCGGTTAATACTTCCCCTGCCTTGCTTCCATGCCGCATGGCTCCGGGGTTTCAAAAGGGGCGGCGTCCCTTTTGCTCATTGGGGCTTTTTTAGCGATGCGTGCATTGCGTCAAGAAAAAGCCCTAATGAGCTATGACTTTTTCAAAAGTCGTCCGGTGCACGTGCGGTTACATCCTGAAACCTTTGCCTTTCCTCTCCGGCTTCTCCTGCTGCCGTTCGGGTTGTTCGTTCTGTTTACTCCGGAGGAAGTCGTTCAGGTCGTTGTAGCCTCCGTATATGTGCGATGCGTCCCGGATGCGTAGCCCGTATTCCTCCCGCAGTTCCTGAACGGCTTCCATTCCCGCCTTGTCGTTGTCAAGGAAACAGTGGATGAGCCCGTAACCGCCCAATGGTCGGATTGCTTTGGAGAGGTTGGAAGTCGAGTTCAGTACGATGTAGTCCTGCCCGTCAAGGTCGGGGCGGGCAGGACACCTTTCCAGCCGCAGGGTGAGGAAGGAAAGGTAGTCCATGAAGCCCTCGAAGAGGTAGCAGGATTCCTTTGGCTGTTCCTGCCGTATGTGTGTGATGTCTTTCGGGGCTATACAGCCCTTGAAGAATTTGTTGCGTATTTCGTAGCCTCCCGAACGGTTGGGGAAGCCGACGGCAAAGTAGGGTTTGCCGTCAGTCAGGTAGCGCACCTCCCTGCATTCTCTTTTTGCCAGTTCCGTATTTATCCCCCTTTGCCGCAGATAGGACAATAGGGCGGGGGAAGAAAGCGGCACCACCTCTAACTGCCGGAAACTCGGTTTAGAGAGTGGTTGCCCGCCAAAAGAGAAGGAGACCGGGCGCACGTTTGGTGCCTGCTCCGCTATCCGTTCCAAGAGGTAGGGCAGGCTGTCGGACGCGTAGAGCTCCTGCGCCAGTGCGATGATGTTCCCGCCCCTGCTCGCGCCAAAATCGTACCATAGGTTGCGTTCCACGTTCACCTTGAAGGACGGTTCCTGCTCGTCCCTGAACGGTGACTTGTACCATAGGCTGTCTCCCTGCCGTCTTACTGGGTTGTAGCCAAGACTGTGCAGATATTCCTCTATGCGTATCTGCTTCGCTTCATTCGTATTCATGTGGGTTTCTGTTTAAGTGGACATTGTTTTTTCTTTTCGCCCGTACTTTTTGCATGTTGTGAGCTGCATCCGCTTTATTTTACTTCGCTATATATATGCACCCTGACTAAAGTAAAGCGGTTTCCGGGCTGTCATGCTGTTTTTCTTGTCAAGTGGTGCAAATGTCTTTTTTGTTTTTGCCCGTACCTTTTCTATATATTACGGGCTATATCCACTTTACTTTATTTCCGTATATATATAGTACGTGACTAAAGTAAAGTGGTTTCCATGCAATACCGCTAATAGTGGAAATCGGGTTTGAAGGTGTATTTCCTGCCGTTCTCCTGCACGATCATCCGTTTGTTCTTCAATACGGTAATGAGGTCTGTCACCCTGTTTCCGCCAAGCATGACACCGACAGAGGCGTAGGTTTCCCTCAATACCCTTTCGAGTTCCTTGTAGCCGTATTCGTCTTTCAGGGTGAATGCCGCTTCCAGTGCGATGCGGTGCTGCTGCTCGGTGACATCCTTGTACGGGTCGAATTTCCTCCTCCCTTTGCCCGGCTCCTTCTCCTTGAACTGATAGCCGTCCAGCAGTTCGGGCAGTGCCTCCTCATTGATACGGAATGCGAACGGCTCGAAATCCACCGCCCTGATATGTGCGGTTTTGACCGTACTTATGTCGGGGTTCTTGCTGTCCTTCTCCACTTGCAGTACGGTTTCCGCCTTGTTGCTGAGTTCGGTTCCGATGTGCCCCCTTGCGTTCTCGTCCCCCTTGTTCTGGTGCAGGATAGTATGGATGTGGATATTCCTTTCCCCCGTCCATGTCATCAGTAGGGAGATAATTCTTGTGGACTCGCCGGAACTGTTGATGTCATACACCATGTCCCGTATTCCGTCAATGATTACCAGCCCTACATTCTCGGTTCGGTAGATTGCCTCCCTTACGATTGCTATACGCTCTTCGGGCGTGTATTTCCTTAGGACGAGAAATTCAAGGTCTTCATGGTTTCTGTCTGTGGGTAGTCCCGCCATGCGCAATATCCGTTTTGCCACCTTTGCGCAGTGGTAGGTGCTTTGCTCGGTGTCCACATAGAGTATTTTCCGCTTGTTTTCGGGCAGTTCAGCCGTGTAGCTTAGTACCGTTCCGTTTTTCAGCGCAGCCGCCACGATTGCGGAAACATTGAATGTTTTCTTGCTTTTGGCTTTTCCGATTGACGCACTGAAATTGCCCAGCGTGCCTATGACGGAGCCCCGCACTTTCAGGATTTCGGGTGCCTTCTCGTAGTCATCCGAAAGGTCGAGCCGTGAGGCTTGCCATAGTATCACCGCCTCTTCGGGCGTGACCTCTTTTCTTTCTCTGTACTCCATAGCCTGCCTCCTTATCTGCGTCCCCCGTTTTTGTGTCCTGCCAGTTCCAGTGCCATGTCCGCATCGACGATGATTTTGCGTCCTATCTGCGTGACGGCTCTGTCTATCTTTCCGCTTTTCTTGATACGGTTTGCGGTGGGTATGCTGCACCCGAACAGCCGGGCTATGCCGCCTATCCCGTACACGTATTTCTTGTCCTTGTTGGCTACGGGCTGCGCTGCTCCCATTTCTTTTTCCTGCAAGGCATGGCGGTTCAGGAATATGAATTCCTCGCCCGTCATCTGCCATACGGGTTTTGATAAAAGTTCTTTCACTTCCATTTTCTTGATATGATTAAGTTTACACTGTAAGCCCTGCGCGTGGGCTTTTTACCTCGTTCGAACAGTGCAAAGTTAGTCCCGGGTACGAGTGGTAAGGATGTGGATAGCGTGATTGGGGTATCACGCTATCTTGTTAAATATCAGTAAGTAATAAAAAGTGGTAGAAATTATTTTGAGTGGTAAAAGTGGTTGTGTCGTGGAATGTCGGGACATATCATCGGCTATCGGAATATTGACCGCATTTCCTTAGCAAATTCCTGATTGCTGTCACTGGGAAAATCGGAAACGGGCTCTTTGTATTTTGACTTGTAGTATGTATCGTCTATTCCCAGCAGGTTCATGATGTCCTCTTTCCATTTTTCTCTGTCCGGCTTGGGTAGCGTTTCACCCATAAGGAAAATGAGATAGCATACACGTGCCTTCTCCCTCGGTCTTATTTTCAGTCTGCTTTCGTATGGTTGCAGGTTCATGTTGGCGTAGAAGTCCAATTCGGAAACGGCTTCGAACTGCTCACCGTTGCATTTTTCGTAAACGGCTGACAAGAGTTTCATGGGGAAGTAGGTGGGCGGGGTTGTCTGTGCGGTGACAGCTTCCTTTTCTTCTCCCTCCTTTTTCTTTTGGTCTGTCAGGTATTTTTCAAGGATAGCCAATAGTGAGCCGCTCAGCCTGCAAATATCCCCGCAATGGTTTTTCAGGCATTGCAGGGCTTCACGCTTTGCCTGCTCCTTTTGCTTGTACAGTTCGTCCAGCCTGGCTTTCTCCTTGTCGTATTCCCGTTTGCACCGTTCGTACCTTCTTTCCAAAAGCTCCTCTTCCTGACGGTCGTGCTCCCTGAAACCTACCGCCTCCAAAGAGCCGTTGGCTTCCATGAGTTCCCGGTAATATTCATTTGTGACTTTCATCTGTCTGTCAATGCCCCAGTCAAAACGGCTTTCATGCTGTCGGCAGACATATCCGGTATCGAGACGGTCGAAAAACTCCTTGCAGGTATTGTAGGTCGATATATTGTTCTCAATCTCACGTTTCAGGCTGTTCAGGAGTACGGAATAGTGTGTAGCGTCCATTTCAAGTATGAGGCTGATAAGTGCGGTTTCAAAGGTCTGCGTGTCCCCGTACTCTCTGTAAAAACCGGAAATGAACTGTTGCTTCTCAAAAGAGAAACTGCCTCCGGACATTATTTCGGTGTATATCTTGTTGAGTTTCCCGTAGCGGGGTATCATTGATGTTATTCTTTCGTCCATAGTTATATCAGATTAAATTTAGTCATGGCATTGATTTTAATCTCATCCGCTATATCAATATAGGGCTTCATCGCTTTGTAATCGCTGTGTCCCGTCCATTTCATTACTACTTGTACTGGAATCCCAAGCGCCAAAGCATTACAAATAAATGTTCGTCTTCCAGTGTGGGTACTTAACAATGCGTATTTAGGTGTAACTTCGTCTATTCGTTCATTTCCTCTATAATATGTTTCTCGTATTGGTTCATCTATTTCTGCCAGTTGTCCCAGTTCCTTTAAAAATTCGTTCATTCTTTGGTTGCTTACAACTGGCAATGCCTTGTCATTAGGGAACGGCACATCTTTGTACTTTTCGAGTATTGCCTTGCTGTGATCATTTAATTCAATAATAAGACTGTCTGCTGTCTTTATGGTAATAACCTCGATGTGACCGTTTTTAACGTCACTATGTTTCAAATTATACACATCGGAGTGACGTAATCCTGTGAAACAGCAAAATAGCAATACATCCCTTACTCTTTCAAGGTATTTCTTTGTTGGTGGTATTGGGCAGGTTCTTAGTTTATTTATTTCATTTTGGGTGAGGAATATCACTTTTTTTGGTGCACTTTTCATTTTAGGCGTGAATTTATCATAAGCCATGTTTTGGTGATACCCTTTTCGATTACCCCAACGTAAGAACCATTTTACGAACTTGATTTGTTTGGCAATGGAAGTGTTGCGCATGTTTTTTTCTGTACGTAAAAATTCTATATAGTCATTGAAATGTTTTTCCGTCCAACTGTCAAACGTAGTATTAGGGTCAAATGTGTAAATGTGTTTTTTGACTGTTGCAAACTTTTTGAGGGTTGAGGAAGACCAGTCATTTTGTTTGCTACATTCTGCAACAAATTCATTGAAAACTTTCATGAAATCCAATTCAACCTTCTGCTTTTCTTCATGGCTTTCTTTTTTTTCCTCTTTTGTTTTTAGGTTGAACGCTTCTTTAATTTGTGCAGGGGTGGGTATTACATCTTGCACCTCGAATTCTTTGAACACATTCTGTATTTCGGTGTATTGCCGCAATAGTTCTGCGTTGATTTCGGATGCACTTTGCTTTAGTTTGTTGGTACAACCGTTTCTAACCCGTTGCTTGTCTGTGTCCCATTTTTCTACATCAATTCTATATCCCGTTGTAAATTCGATACGCTGACTGGCAAAGATAACACGCATACGGATTGGCACATTCTTTGTAACTGGAATACCGTCTTTTTTGCGGCTTTCCGGTGCAAAAATGATATTTCTTTTAATATTCATAATTGGGTGTGTTTGAAAATGACACCCAAAAATACACCCGAAAAATGAGATATACAATGATATTAAGAGATATTTAGATTAATGAAAGAAAGAGATAAATAACTGATTATATGATATTTGATGTTCTGTGAGATTTTATAAAAAGGTTCGAGAGACACCCTCCAGCTCCACGGAAATAGTAAAAAGAAGTTTGTAAGTCCTTGAATTCCAGTAATTCAGGGGCTTTTTCTTTTCTTCTACTCCCCCTACCTTTTATATTCATTTAGAAAACAGTTGTAGTAAATGTGCTACAATTCAAAATTAATATCTACTTTTGTCTGTTCAAAAATCAATAACTATTAGAAGTGGGGGCAACACTTTAAATTCTGCAACAGATTTATGAAAATTCACGAAGGAAAATGTACAGAGAAGATTTTGAAAGAACGTGAACGGATTGGTAACCGGTTAGCCATTCTTCGCAAGAAGAGAAATATGACCCAAGAGGAATTGGCTAATCTTTGTGGTGTTAATCGTGTTAATATAGCCAAGATAGAGAAAGGGGCTTATAATGTGAGCATTGATATACTATCTAAGGTAACATCCGCTCTTGGTTTTGTGATAGATATAAAAGTGGATAGCTCTGTTTGTCCGACTCATTTCTCTCAACGTAAACCTGTAAAGCTGGTAATAGGGGAAGATTATTATGTCAGTTTTGGCAATAACGAAGCCCATAGATGTAAGCTGGTGGATATTCCGGAGATGTACCAAGGTCAAAGAATTAAAATCGAAACTCCGACCCCGAGAGGGTCTATCACCCACATATTATTTGCCGATGAAATAGGAACGACACCTGACGAGGCTGTAATGAACCAAGTAACGATGTAAAAACATTAAAAGGGAGGAAGTGCAAGTTCCTCTTTTATTGAAATCACCTTCGCTACAACCATCTGCAGCGAGGGTGATTTTTTAGTTTATGAGGGTTTCTACACACCCTCTTTCATCAAGGCTATTCAGAAATTTAATGGTTTCTTCTGAATATATAATCTTAAATTGATGGTTCGGAATCAATTCTAAAGCTGGGAAATCAGTAGTGATTAACAGTTTTAGTCCCTTTCTTTAATATGTAAAAGCAACTTGTACAAAAGAAGTTTCTTATGTACGGGATAGCAGCAATAACTCCGTTGAGCCTTCGTGGGGACAAGCCGAATTTGATTTTATAATGTGGGTTTATAAGGTACAGTCTCCGGTCAATGATTTGATAGTTGGCTTGCCGGGCGATGCGATTGAACAGTTCGATGGTGCATCCGGTGCTCTTTATATCCAGTAGCTCCATGATTACGCGTTCCTGCTCACCGCATAGTCTTAATATCCATCTGTATAAAGTGCGGGGAAGGAGGTGGAGAAAAGGGAAATGTGAAACAATGTGGCTGTGTGCTATCTGCTGGTGGCCTCCGAATGGCATTTGCCAGGCGGGAAACCCTACAAATACAGCTCCGTCGGCAGACAAATGTTCTTGTAGGCCGGAGAAGAACCGTTCTTTGTCTCTGATATGCTCTATCACATCGTGTAGAAGAATCAGGGGAAAATTCGTAGCCTTGTCCTTGAGCTGGAAAATGTCGGTGGCAATGAACTGTCCCTGCTGATGCCTTTGGGCGAAGAAGGTTCTGGCTTGTTCTATTCGCGTGGCATCAATGTCTACGCCCATCACCCGGCAACCGGCTTCGGCAAAGGGGAGCAGATTGCCTCCCTCTCCACAGCCCACTTCCAGCACTTTATCGGGGATGTGTCCGATGACTTCCTTTATGTAGGGGATATAATAGTTCTTGCTGGTCTGTGACTGTTCATCAAAGTAGCTTTCCCGGTCGGTATGTCGTTTCTGCATGTTCTTTGTTCCTTCTTGAGTTTGATTATCCATATAAATAGATAATCAGTCGGGTAAAAGACTGCGTGGCGCATCGTTTTTTTACCAGGAAATGCGGAGGCCTACCGGGAGGGTGAATATGAACGGGTGTTCCTTTCGGATGGTGCGCAGTTGGCTGCCGTCGGGGATATAATAGTTTACAGTCGGCTCCAGATAGATGCCTGCCTGGGGTGTGAGGCGATATTGTATGCCTATACTTGTGTTGACCGACCACTGCCAGGGAGCACTTACCGGCTGGCTGTCGAGCTTGTGTGGAATACTGTCTGTGACATGGAAGCTTTGGAGTGTCCCTTTTATGGGGATATCCACCTGCATGCCTGCCGTGGCATAACTGGAGAAACGTTTGTAATGCCAGAAACAGTAGGAAAGCCGGAGAGGAATGCCGATATAATGCAACTTCTGGTTGTCTTGAATGCGGAATGCTTCGCCGGTAGTGAACTCCGACCTGAGAAGCGTATATTGCAATCCGGTTTCCAGACTCCAACGCTCATTCAATTTCTTGCTGAGAGAGAGTCCCACAACGATGGGGGCATGATGTTGCTGGTTCTCAACAATCCTGCCGCTGTTATTCTGGGCAATCTGCATGAGTCCGATGGAATCTTTTCCCAGAGTACCCTGCTGATAGCGGGTGTGCAGATAAGAATAATACTCTTCCCACGTGCTGACTTGTTGAGGGAAGTCACTTGAAATGCCGTCGGTATGTGGAGTGGCAATCAGCTTATATAAGTTCTGTGCCAGTTGCGGTCCGAGTGAACCTGCCAGCATCAACTTCCATTTTCCGGATTTCTTCTTGCGGGTTGGCGGCATCAGGGAAGGGGAGAAGACGAAAGCCATCTGTCGGTTGGTGATGGTCTGTCCGGTGAATGGAGAAGGTATGGGATATTTGTGGATACTATCTTTCATTGTGGGTATGGCAAGGGGCCATTCTGTGGAAACTGGAACGGGAGGGATGATTCGTTCCCTTTTGTTCAGATTTTCTTTGGTATAGCATTGTTCGTCGGTTCGGGGAGTATCGGTTTTCTTTGTTTGTTGCGTACTCCCGGCTTGCCTGGAAGAAACTTTGGACAAACGGTTTTCCCTGATACTCTTTTTCTCTCTGTACAGATAGTCATACAGCGTTGGAAAGAGAAGCAATACTGTCAAAACAATGAATACACGGTATCCTGCCAGCATCTTTTTAAGTAAAATTTTCGCCCGGAACAATTGGGAGGAAGAGGAGTGTGGCGCTATACCCAGTAAATCTCCGATTTCTTTGTGGGACAATCCTTCCAGTACTGCCAGTTTAAATACCTTGCAGTAGCCCTCCGGAAGGCTCTCCACTATATCCAGCATCTTATCGTACGAAATGAAATCCGGACAAAAAGGATTTTCAGCAGGCTCTTCCTCTTCCGGAATATCTGTCAATGGGATGGTGGGGTTGGCATTGGCATGGTTGAGGTATTGCAGTGCCAGGTTTCTCATAATCTTTTTCATCCAGTATTCCAGTTTCTCCGGGTTGCGCAGCGAATGAATGGAAGTGAATATGATGACAAAACCGTCGTGAAGAAGATCTTGGGCTATCGTTGGGTCGGGAATATAGCGTAGGCATACTTTCAGCATTTTCTCTGAATAGTTTTCGTAGAGCAGGCTCAAGGCCTGCCCGTTTCCCTTCTGGCATAAAGTGACAAGAGCTTTTGTATCCATGTGTTTGTCTCAATGTTATTTCTTAAGGATAGAGAAGAACATGAATGACTGCATGGATTTTTATTTTTTAACTAAGCCTCCCGGTTGACTTCTGCTGCACAGTCCGGACAAATGCCTTTCAGTACATAGTTGATGCTGTTCAGTGTAAATCCTTGAGGCAGCTTCACCACCGGAGTGGGAATGTTGGTGAAGCAGAAGGTTTTGTTGCATTTCTCGCAATGGAAATGGGTGTGCAGGTCGCTTACGTCGCAAGAGCAACTGTCGCTGCACACGGCATACTTGAAGGAACCCGTCCCGTCATCTATACTGTGTATCAGATGATGGGAGAGGAATAGGGTAAGGGTACGGAAGATGGTGGATTTGTCCACCGTATCCAGCATGGTTTCAAGGTCGAGCAATGAGACGGAACGGCCTGCCTGCATCATGGTGCGCAATACCAGGATGCGGATGGCAGTGGGCTGTATGTCCCTTTTGGCCAATAGGTCCAAATATTTCTTTTCTTCCATTTTTTCTATTTAATAAGTTTCTGTATGCGTATGGCGTTCACTATCGCAATGAGGGCGACGCCTACGTCGGCAAAGACAGCTTCCCAAAGTGTGGCGATTCCACCGGCACCGAGGATGAGGACAAGCAGCTTCACTCCGAAAGCCAGCGAGATGTTCTGCCAGACAATCCGGCGGGTTTGCCTGCCCGCATGAATGGCGGTGGCCACTCTCGAAGGCTGGTCTGTCTGTATCACTACATCGGCGGTTTCGATGGCGGCATCGCTGCCAAGTCCGCCCATGGCGATGCCCACATGGCTAAGGGCAAGAACCGGGGCATCATTGATGCCGTCGCCCACAAAGGCTATTCGGTTGGCAGGGTTGCTGCGGAGTGCCTCGATGTGCTTCACCTTTCCGTCCGGCAGCAGGTCTCCGTATGCCTGGGTGATGCCTAGCTTTTCTGCAAAGTTAGTAACAATGGCTTGTTTGTCTCCCGATAATATCTGAATATTATTGATATTTAAAGCTTTTAATTCTTTGACGGCGTTGACGGCATCTTCCTTTAATGTGTCTGATAGCAACAGATAACCGGCATATTTTGTTCCGATGGCGCAGGCCACAATCGTATCGACAATTGATGACAATTCATCGGGATATTCTATCCCGAACTTAGTCAGCAGGCGGGTGTTGCCCACCAGGACACGCGTTCCATCCATAGTGGCTTGCAGTCCGTGGCCGGCAATCTCCGTAACGTCCGTTGTGGCAATCAACTCTATATCCCTTTGTTTGGCATAGCTTACGATGGCTTTGGCTATGGGGTGCGTACTGTTTCGCTCTGCCGAGGCGGCAAGCTGTATCAACTTCTCTTCCGTAACTCCCGGTTGTGCCTGGCAGGATTGTACATCGAAGGTGCCTTTGGTCAGCGTACCCGTCTTGTCGAATACCACCGTGTTGACTTGGGTGATGGCATCGAGGTAGTTGCCACCTTTGAAGAGGACACCCAGGCGGGAGGCGGCGCCGATTCCTCCGAAGTAGCCTAACGGAATGCTTACGACGAGGGCGCACGGGCAGGAGATAACCAGAAAGACCAATGCCCTGTATAGCCAGTCATTGAAGATGAACGAGAATTGTGCATCTGCCAGCGAATAGAGGAAGGGGAGCAGTACAATCAATGCCGCCAGTCCGGTGACGGCGGGCGTATAGATACGGGCAAACTTACGGATGAAAAGTTCTGCCGGCGCTTTGCGCTCGGAGGCATTCTGCACCAGTTCCAATATACGGGAAAGAGCACTTTTCTCGAAGGGTTTGGTGACTTGGATGCGTACGACTTTGTCGGTCGCAATCATTCCGGCAAGCACTTCCCCGCCCTGGCGGATGTTGCGGGGAACACTTTCTCCCGTCAGTGCGGAGGTGTTGAAGGCGGCAACTTCGTCCAGCATCGTTCCGTCCAGGGGGACGCGCTCTCCGGCTTTTACTTCGATGGTTTCGCCTACCTGCACACGTTGGGGAGCTTCGACAAGCGTACTGCCGTTTCTGATGACCGTTGCCGTTTCGGGACGTACGTCGAGCAGGGCGCTGATGTTACGCTTGGCTTTGTCTACGGCTTTGTCCTGAAAGAGCTCTCCCAAGGAGTAGAAGAGCATGACGGCAACGCCTTCGGGATATTCGCCTATATAGAAGGCGCCGAGGGTGGCGATGGACATAAGGGTGAATTCGCTGAACACGTCCTTTTGCAGGATGCTTTCCCAGGCTTCCCTCATCACCGGGAGGCCTACGGGGAGATAGGCAAGCAAGTACCATATAAAAGGTACATACTCTCCCTTGAAGAAGGTGGTGTCAGTAGCATTCAGGATGAGCCCTCCGAAAAGCAATAGGGCGGAGAGGATGATTCTCCAATAATCTTTCAGCAGACTGTTTCTTTTTTCTTGTATCGCTGTATGTCCGTGTGTGCAGCAGCATTTGCAACTCATATTGTTTCCTCCTATTTTCTATTTTCTGCTGCAAAGGTAGCGGGAAGGAGATGCAACTTGGTTGCAAAGTGAAAATTCCCGGACTGTCCGGGCTGTCTTAGATTTCCAGCATCCGCTTCTCCCGTTCCAGGTCTTTCTCGTTCAGCAGGGGAGAGGGGACGGAGCAGGTTTTGATGAAGTCGCCCGGCTGGCAGGTGTAGTTGTAGTAGGGGCGTTGCTCGTCGGTCAGCTGGTCTTGGGGGATGAGTTGGCCTTTCAGTTCCAGGAAGTCGTCCATGGAGGTGCTGTCCGAGTGTTTGATGAAGAGGATGCGGCGGGCTATGGGATTGCGGTTGTAGTCCAGACAGAGGTAGAACCCTTTGAGCAGGTGGGGAAAGTCGTACATGGGTAGTTGCAGGTAGATGGTGAACAAGGCTAGTTGGGGTGCCTCGCGTTCGTTGAAGAAGATATAGGCATTCTGGTGGTTGTTGAAGACAGCAGTGCCGAAGTGTGTGGTGTTGTAGGCGCTCATGTGCACCACTTTGACGTGGTCGTTGCTGTCGGCAGGGGTTATCAGGTAAGGCTCCACTTTTAAGGCATTGGAGGAGGAAGAGAGGCTGTAACTGATGTAGATGCCGCTGTAATTGTACACTTCCTGCGCCGAGTGGAGCATCTCATGAAGTTTATTAATAATGGAAATTCATTTTTGCTGTCAGCACCCGCCTCTATCTTTGCCGCCGAAATCAAGAACCAACTTAAACGACACACTATGTTCAACGGTGAGAAAAAACAGATAATACAGAGCAAGAGACTGGCTGATGCCTTATTCATCCTTTGGGCGGGTGGAGCGGCTTTGCTCTCCTATTCACTGGTCTATGCGCTGCGCAAGCCGTTTACGGCTGCGGGCTTCGACGGGCTCGACTTCTTCGGGATGGATTACAAGACGGCAACCAGCACCGTGCAGATTTCCGGCTATTTTATTTCCAAGCTGATTGGCATCAAGGTAATTTCGGAACTGAAGAAGGAGAACCGTCTGAAGTTCATCATCCTCTCGGTGGCGGTGGCCGAGCTTTCGCTGGTGCTGTTCGGAGCGTTGCCCCGGCCGCTGAATGTCTTTGCGCTGTTCTTCAACGGGCTTTCGTTGGGATGCATGTGGGGAGTGATTTTCAGTTTCCTCGAGGGGCGGCGGGTGACGGACCTGCTGGCGAGCCTAATGGGGCTGAGCATTGCCATCAGTTCGGGCACGGCAAAGTCCGTCGGGCTGTTTGTGATGGAGCATCTCCACATCAGTGAGTTCTGGATGCCTGCCTTTATCGGTGCCTTTGCCTTCCCGCTGCTGTCGTTGCTGGGCTGGCTGATGACGAGAATGCCGCAACCTACCGCGGCAGACCGGGCACTACGCTCGGAACGGGTGACGCTGGACGGCAGGGCGCGTGCGGACCTCTTCAAGAGCTTCATGCCGGTATTGCTGATGCTGTTTGCGGCAAACTTGTTCATCACCGTCTTGCAGGACATCAAGGAGGACTTCCTGGTGAAGATTCTGGATGTGGAGGCGGCAGGGCTGTCGTCGTGGGTATTTGCCAAGGTAGATGCGGTGGTGACACTGATTATCTTGTTGCTTTTCGGGCTGATGTCCGCGGTGAGGAGTAATATAAAGGTGCTGTGCCTGCTGCTGGTGCTTGTGACGTGCGGCACAGCGACCTTGGGATTCGTGGCCTTCAATTACGATGGGTTACAACTGCCACCCATGACGTGGCTGTTCCTCCAGAGTTTGTCGCTCTATACTGTTTACCTCAGCTTCCAGACGTTGTTCTTCGAGCGTTTCATCGCCTGCTTCCGCATCAAGGGGAATGTGGGGTTCTTTATCGTCACACTCGATTTTATCGGGTATACCGGTACGGTGGTGGTATTGGTATTCAAGGAATTCTTCAATCCGGACATCAACTGGCTGGATTTCTATAACCTGATGTCGGGCTATGTCGGCATTGTGTGCAGCGTGGCTTTCCTATGCTCGGCTGTCTACCTGGTGCAGCGCTATCGCAAGGAGAATGCTTCGGGACCGTTGGGCTCTTCCCTTTTCCGTTTGCGCCGTTGGTCCCGGCCGGGCAATTCCTTGCTTCTTGAGACTGAATAATAATAATATATCGTATGAAAAGAATTGAATGTATCATTATGGACTGGGCAGGAACTGCCGTCGATTACGGTTGTTTTGCTCCCGTCGCCGCCTTTGTCGAGAGCTTTCGGGCCATCGGCGTTCCCGTCACTGCTGCCGAAACACGTGCGCACATGGGGCTGACCAAAGTAGAAGAAATCCGTGCACTGTTCAATATAGAACGTGTCCGGACGGAATTTGAACGGAAATTCAGCCGTCCCGCCGGTGAGGAAGACGTGCAGGCACGTTATGCCGAATTCCAACGGGTGTTGTTTGCCTCGCTCGAAGATTATACCGACCCTATTCCCGGTGTGGTGGAAACGATTTCCGTACTGCGTGCGCAAGGTATCCGCATTGGCTCCACCACCGGCTATACCCGCTCTATGATGGATGTTGTGCTGCCTGCCGCCACAGCCAAAGGCTATGCAGTAGATAATTGCGTCACTCCCGACGGGTTGCCTGCAGGCCGTCCTGCTCCCTACATGATATATAAGAATATGGCAGACCTCGCCATCCCCTCCGTAGATTGTGTGTTGAAGTATGGCGATACCATCGCCGACATCAAGGAGGGTATCAATGCCAAAGCATGGACCGTCGGCGTAGTCCTCGGCAGTAACGAACTGGGACTGACACAAGAGGAAGTCTCCTCCTTGCCTGCCGATGAGCTCGAAGCCCGTAAGGCCGATGTCTGCCGCCGCATGCTTGCCGCCGGTGCCCACTATGTGGTCGATACCATTGCCGAGCTCCCCGCAGTCATCGCCGAGATAAACCGTAAACTTGAGATTTTGTAACCCTTATAAACGTATAAACTTAAAAACTCAATGCATATGAAACCCTACATTCTCCTTACCCCCGGCCCCCTTACCACCTCACAAACCGTCAAGGAAGCCATGCTGACCGACTGGTGTACCTGGGACGAAGACTACAACCTCCACATTGTGGAAGAAATCCGCAAGTCCCTCGTCTCCCTCGCCACCCAGCATACCGGCGACTATACTTCCATCCTCCTGCAAGGTAGCGGCACGTACTGTGTGGAAGCCGTCATCGGTAGCGTCATCAAGCCTGGTGACAAACTTCTCATACTGAGCAACGGTGCCTACGGCGACCGCATGGGCAACATCGCCGAGTATCACGGCATCTCGTACGACATGCTTGCTTTTGACGAAACAGAGCAAGTCTCCGTCAGCTACGTCGACGACTATCTTTCGCACAATGCCGAAATCACCCACGTTGCCGTGGTGCATTGCGAAACCACTACCGGCGTGCTCAATCCCCTCAAGGAGATAGCCCACCTCGTCAAGATGCACGGCAAGAAACTGATTGTAGACGCCATGAGCAGCTTCGGCGGTGTTCCCCTCGATGTACACGAACTGGGCATAGACTTCCTCATCAGCAGTGCCAACAAGTGCATCCAGGGCGTTCCGGGGTTTGGCTTCATCATCGCCCGCCGTTCCGAGCTGTTGCACTGCAAGGGCGTCTCCAAGTCACTCTCTCTCAACATTTACGACCAATGGGAAGCCATGGAGAAAGGACATGGCAAATGGCGTTTTACTTCTCCTACACACGTGGTCCGCGCCTTCAAGCAAGCCATGGACGAACTGGCAGAGGAGGGCGGTGTGGAGGCCCGTCACAACAGATATTGCGAGAACCACCGCGTGCTGGTGGACGGCATGCGTTCCCTCGGTTTCCAAACGTTGCTGCCGGACGAGATTCAATCGCCCGTTATTACTTCTTTCCTCTATCCTCATGCCGATTTCAACTTCAAAACTTTCTACACACAACTGAAAGAACGTGGATTTGTCATCTATCCGGGAAAGATTTCGCAAGCCGACACTTTCCGTATCGGCAATATCGGAGATGTTCATCCCGAAGATTTTCGGCAGCTGATAGAGATAATTCGCGAGTGTAAATACTAAGCTCCGAATCTGCATAGATTTAATCGTTCCATCGTGGAGGAAAAATCGTTCCACCATGGTGGAACGATTTTTTCCTAGTGGTGGAATAATATTTTCCCCATGATGAAACGATTTGTCCTTCGCCTTCCTTCTCCTTAAGCTTCCCTATTAAATTTGACCTTCGTCAAGTCTGTAAACGCTATCTTTTCGTATTTTTGCACCCAATTTCGGAGGTATTAGATTTATGGCAACATCCAGAGAAATGACGGAAGGACGGGCTCTTCCGTTGATTTTCAACTTTACTTTGCCTTTACTGCTCGGCAATCTGCTGCAACAGACCTATTCATTGGTGGATGCAGCCATCGTGGGGCGCTTTCTGGGTATCAACGCCTTGGCTTCAGTCGGGGCAAGCACTTCGGTCGTTTTTCTTATTCTGGGATTCTGCAATGGCTGTTGCGGAGGTTTCGGCATTCCCGTGGCGCAAAAGTTCGGTGCGCGGGATTATGTCACGATGCGCCGTTATGTGGCTGTCAGCCTGCAGCTGGCTGCGGTGATGTCTGTTGTCATTGCCGTGGTTACCAGCATTTACTGTGCAGATATTCTGCACATGATGAGTACGCCGGAGAACATATTCACGGGAGCCTATTATTACCTGCTTGTCACGTTTATCGGGGTTCCCTTTACTTTCTTCTATAATCTGCTGTCCAGTATTATCCGTGCATTGGGTGACAGCAAGACGCCGTTTTGGTTTCTACTTCTCTCTACGGTACTGAATATCCTGCTCGATTTGTTCTGCATTCTGGTACTGGGTTGGGGAGTGGCAGGAGCTGCCATCGCTACCGTATTTTCACAAGGCGTCTCGGCCATATTGTGCTACATCTATATGATGCGTCGTTTCGACATTCTGAAGACAACGCCAGCCGAGCGGAAATTCGACGGTGCTTTGGCACGCATACTGATGTACATCGGCGTACCCATGGGACTGCAATTTTCCATTACTGCCATTGGCAGCATTATGCTGCAAAGCGCCAATAATGCTTTGGGTACGGCTTGTGTGGCTGCATTCACGGCAGCCATGCGTATCAAGATGTTTTTCATGTGTCCTTTCGAGAGTCTGGGCATGGCAATGGCCACCTATAGCGGGCAAAACTACGGTGCGGGCAAGCCGGAACGTATCTGGATGGGAGTCAAGGCAAGCACCCTGATGATGATTGTTTATTGGGCGTTCACTTTCTGTGTACTGATGTTCGGTGCCAGGACTTTTGCCCTGCTCTTTGTAGATGCCTCTGAGTTGGAGATTTTAAAGAATACGGAGTTGTTCCTGCACATTTCCGTTTCCTTTTTCCCGGTTCTGGGACTGCTCTGCATCCTGCGATACACTATCCAGGGGGTGGGATATACCAATCTTGCCATGCTTTCCGGTGTCTCGGAAATGATTGCCCGGATACTGGTCAGCCTGCTGGCTGTTCCGGCTTTCGGCTATCTGGCCGTGTGTTTTGGTGACCCTACTGCATGGATTTTTGCAGATGCCTTTTTAATACCAGCCTTCATTTATGTCTATCGGCGGATACTTCGGATGAAGAAAAATTAGTGTATCTTTGTATCGGGGAGTTGAAAGAAGAATGACCGGACGAAAAATTATACACATCGATATGGACGCATTCTACGCCTCCGTAGAACAGCGTGATAATCCTGCATTGCGGGGCAAGCCCATTGCCGTGGGCCATGCGGAGGAACGGGGAGTGGTGGCGGCAGCCAGTTACGAGGCACGGCGTTTCGGGGTGCGTTCTGCCATGTCGTCACTGAAGGCAAAGCGGCTGTGCCCCCAACTTATTTTTATCCCGGGACGGATGGAAGTCTACAAATCCGTTTCCCGCCAGATACACGAAATCTTTCATGAATATACGGATGTCATCGAGCCCATTTCGCTGGACGAGGCTTTTCTGGATGTGACGGAGAATAAACCGGGCATTCCATTGGCTGTAGACATCGCGAAGGAGATAAAGCGGAAGGTGCGGGAGAGGTTGAATCTGGTGGCTTCTGCCGGCATATCCTATAATAAGTTTCTTGCCAAGATAGCCTCGGACTACCGCAAGCCGGACGGGCTTTGCACCATACATCCTGCCCAGGCACTGGACTTTGTTGCCCGGCTGCCCATTGAAAGTTTCTGGGGAGTGGGACCGGTAACGGCGAAGAAGATGCACACTTTGGGGATTCACAACGGGGAACAGCTGCGTATGCAGTCTTTGGAGATGCTGACCCGCGAATTTGGCAAAGTGGGGACAGTCTATTATGATTTTGCCCGTGGCATCGATATCCGTCCGGTAGAGGCTGTCCGCATCCGCAAGTCTGTGGGTTGCGAACATACGTTGGAGAAGGACATCAGCAAGCGTTCATCCGTCATTATAGAGCTGTACCATGCGGCAGTGGAGCTGGTGGGGCGACTGGAGCACGCCAATTTCCGCGGGAATACGCTGACGCTGAAAATCAAGTTTCATGATTTTAGCCAGATTACCCGCAGTATGACCCAAACAAAGGAGCTGGTTGCCCTTGACGTGATTCTGCCTTTGGCAAAGCAATTGCTGCAGGAAGTGGATTATGAACATCATCCTATCCGTTTGATTGGGCTTTCCGTTTCCAACCCCCGTGAAGAGGGGGAGGAGAAAGGAGTCTGGGAACAGCTGAGTTTTGAATTTAGTGACTGGGAGACGGAACATTCAAATAAATAATGCTATATTTGTGTTCAGTATCAAAAAAAGGAAAGCTATGGGCTGTTTTATGAATATTTTGTGGTTGATGTTTGGAGGTATCATCACTGCTGTGGAGTATCTTATTGCAAGTTTATTGATGATGTTCACCATTATTGGCATCCCTTTTGGCATGCAGACCTTGAAAATGGCAAGCCTTGCCTTGTGGCCTTTCGGCAAAGAGGTTCGTAGCGGGGAACGTTCCAACGGTTGCCTCTATGTGCTGATGAATATTCTTTGGATATTCTTGGGCGGCATTTGGATTTGCCTTTCGCACTTGGGGTTTGGGTTATTGCTGTGCATCACCATTATAGGCATTCCTTTCGGTATCCAACACTTTAAGCTGGCAGGGCTGGCATTGACTCCTTTCGGGAAGGATATTGTTGCGGCTTGAGCGATTGTGCTGTATCGTTTTTTATAAATATATGTAAGTATAATTGATGGTAGAGGATGAATGGCGCTTTAATCTTATTGTAATGTGCTTCTGCTTGCATGCTAAATGTTTAGCTTTGTGTTTAGCATCCGATTATGGTTCTATTTTTTGTTTTTATTTGAATTATATATAATAATAATTTTATTTTTAAAAGTGAAATGTTATATTTGTGATTATCCTCACCTATAACACTTCACATATATGCGAAAAACACACCTTTACACGCTACTATGCGTCCTATGTTTTCCATCTTTGGTTTGTGCACAACAAGCCGTTTTTGATGAATTCAGAAAAGCGGCAGGAGATTATGCTGCTCTTTACTCCGGTAAGGCAGAGGAAAATTATAACCAGCAGAAGTATCTTAACCATCCCTATTGGAATACGGATGAATTTCGCGAGGGGGCTGTCTGTTATGGCAGATGGCTTTACTCGTATTTGCAGCTCCGTTATGATACCTATAAAAAGAGTCTGATTGTGGTTACTCCGGAGAAACGGATAACCTTGCAGGTAGATATGCGGAAAGTGGATTATTTTGTCATAGAAGGACAGAAGTTTGTACCGCAGGGTGACTGTTTCGCTGCGTTGCTATATGATAGTCCGCAAATGTGCCTGACACAGTATATCGTATCCACAATGGAGTCTCAGGTGAAGAAAAACGATCTTTATTCCTGCCGTATCTTCGATATACTTGTCAAGGTCAACGCACTGACAGCCCATTTTTTTCGCCAAGATCTTTCCCACAGTAGATTTTCCGCAGCCCATAAAGCCGCACAAAAAAATTGGTCTCATATTTACTATCCTTATTATAATGTATTTTACTTAAAATCCTTCTCCACAGCGATCTCCATTTCGTCTATGATAGACTGAACTTCCTCGTCTGTGTATTCGTCGCCGTCCCATATCTCGTGAGCGGAAACCGCCTGCCAAACCAGCATTGCCATGCCTCCGACAGCGTTCTTGCCCATAGCCTTGGCTTTCTGCATGAGCAAAGTCTCACGAGGGTTGTATATAACGTCAAATACCGCACCGCTCGCATTTATAACTTCATCAGGAACAGGGCAGGCGTTTGTCTTAGGATACATTCCCACAGGGCAAGCGTTCATAAGCAGTTCGTAGTGAACGTCAGTCGGTATCTCAGTGTTTAGAACAATAGTTATCCTAGCGTCAGACTTCATAGCCTTTATCTCTTTCTCTACCTGCTTGGCCAAAGGCATATCGCTCTCCAGTACCGCAATGTAAAGGTCAGCCCCGGCAAGAGCCGCCTCAATTGCCATCATTCTGCCTACTCCGCCGCAGCCTATAAGCAGTATCTTTCCTGTGAAGTCGATATTCATTGCACGAACAGTTCTGAGAAAGCCGTCGCAGTCAGTGTTGTAACCAACGTGCCTGCCGTTTTTGTTGTCAACGCAGTTTACAGAGTGATAACGCTTTGCCGACTGGTCAAGCTCATCAGTGTAGTCGATAATGCCTATCTTGTGGGGAATAGTGATGTTGTAGCCGTTAAGAGAATTAAGATACTCCGCCTTGTCTTTAAGTTCCTCAGGCTTTACCTCCAGTATCTCGTACTCGTACTCACGTCCTTTCAGCTCAAAAAGCCTGGCGTGTATAGGAGGCGACATAGTGTGTTTAAGCGTTTCTCCAAGTATAGCGTATTTTCTTGACATTTTACATTCCTTCTTTATAAAAAATTTCCGCATATTAATAATGTATATCTGTAGGGGCAACTTGCAATTTATTGCACAAATCTTAATAACCGCACAATGTACAGTAGGGGCGAACAGTGTTCGCCCGCATTGTCGCCTGAAACTGTTTCGGCAGGATAATTGCCTTTTACAGCCTTATAGTTATCTCACGGTTAGTAGGTATATACCTGCGTATCTTTACCCCCGTCAGCTCAAACATTTTCTTAGAAGCCTTAACTCCGTCAGTGTCGGCGTATTTGTCCTCCCAGTAAACGACTTCCTTTATGCCGCTTTGAATGATAGCCTTTGCACATTCGTTGCATGGAAAAAGTGAAACATATATCTTGGCATTCTGTAAGCTTCCTGCCGCATGGTTGAGAATGGCGTTAAGTTCGGCATGACACACAAATGGATATTTCGTGTCAAGAAACTCTCCGTTCCTGTCCCACGGCATCTCATCATCAGAACACCCGGTAGGCATACCGTTGTAGCCTACTGACAATATCTTGTTGTCCTGAGAAACTATGCACGCCCCTACCTGCGTGTGAGAATCCTTGCTCCTCTGTGCAGATAGCAGTGAAATGCCCATAAAATATTCGTCCCATGATATGTAGTCATTGCGTTTCATTTTATACACCGCCTTTTATCAGGTATCTTCATCATCAATGTCTGATATGCTCAGCATTGTCACCTTGCCGTCATCATCAAAAAAGAAAGTCGCCCAAAAGCCCCTTTTCTTGTATTTCCATGCGTCTGCGTCAGGACTGTCAGGCTCGCCGAAAACTTTTTTGACTTCCGTCTTGTCATCACCGCATTTTACCCCTGCAATGCTCATTCCTTTTTTATCGGAACTGCTTTGCGCCGCACTTATCTGACGTATCTTCGACTTCCTGTCAATATCGTCAACACTGTCCGCTTCTACCTTAACAGTGCCTATTATACTGCCGTCCTGCATAAGCGCCACCGAGAATATCCCCTTGCCGTTTGAGTTTCCCGAAAAAGGATAATCCAGCGTGTATTCATATTCCTCGCCAATATCGTCCAGAGTGCATGGTATCTGTATATCCTTGCCGTTTATCTCTATCTCCCACGCACATTTTCCACAGGCACTCAGACAAACAAGCATTGCCACCGCCAATGCCAACAGCAAAGCCCTTTTCATAGCCTTTTTCATTTTTCTCCCCTCGATATTTTAGCTCAGAGAAGCAAGAGCCTTTTCCATTGTGGCATTGTTCTCAATGTTCACAGCGTTCTTGCCCTTGAGAGTTTTCTTTACAAGACCGGTAAGCACCTTGTTAGGACCAAGCTCGATAAAGTTCTCATAGCCTGCCTTTTCCATTTCTGCAAGCTCAGAAGTGAACTTAACTGGTGAAACGATGTGCTTTGCAAGCATATCAGGCATAGCAGAAAAGTCTTCAAGCTTTGTTCCAAGAACGTTTGAGTAGAAATCAACGTTTGCAGTCTTGAACTCAACTGTCTTTGCAGTTTCGATAAATTCATCAGCCGCACTCTGCATGAGCTTTGAGTGGAAAGCAGACGCAACATTGAGCTTTATAGCCTTTTTCTTCATCTCCGAAAACTTTGCCGCAGCCGCCTCGCAAGCCGCAGTATCACCAGCGATAACTGTCTGAACGGCTGAGTTGTAGTTTACAGGAACAACATAGCCCTCTGTTTCCTCGCATATCTTCTCGACTTCCTCAGCAGGCAGACCGATTATAGCGTACATCGAGCCGCTGTTAGCCTCTGCGGCTTTCTGCATAGCAGATGCTCTCGCCTTGATGAGCTTGAAGCCGTCCTCCATAGTTACAACACCTGCGGCAACCATAGCGGCATATTCGCCCAATGAGTGACCTGCCACGCCGTCAAATGTGATGCCCTCAGCCTTTGCGGCCTCAAAAGCAGCCAGCGAGCAAGCCATTATAGCAGGCTGTGAGTTCACTGTCTTGTTAAGCTCAGTGTCAGGACCGTCAAATGTTACCGCTCTCAGGTCATATCCCAGCACCTTTTCCGCTGTGTCGAAAACCGCATTTGCAGCATCATACTTTTCGCAAAGTTCCTTAGCCATTCCTACATACTGTGAGCCCTGACCTGAAAATAAGAAAATGTTTTTTGACATAAAATTTTACTCCTTTGTGGTTAAATTTATACATAGCCGCCTGATAATATCAAAGCCGCCTTATCTCATATCTGTAAATTTCTGAAAGTTATCTCCACTCAATTATTGTTTTATGATTTAATTTTTGCAAGATATTTTCAAAAATAGACACATAATATTAACTAACGCCCTAAAACTTGTGAAAAATTCTCTAAATGTTTAAATTCATCAAGAGTTGTTCATAATTTGTTATTGACGTATCTAAAAAAACAGTTTATAATTATAATGTTATGATATGTGTTATATAGTTAAAAAATTAACTAATTATATTTTGATATAATATATTTTGACTTGCTCCATAGGAACAAGAACATTATAGCACAAATTGCGGAAATATACAATATATAATATAGAATTTTCAGGAGGAAAAATCAGTGGGAAGTAAAGTAACAGGCGTAAAGATCAAGGGCATAGGCAAATATGTGCCTGAAATGGTCGCAACAAACGAGGATTTCACAAAGATCGTTGAAACAAGCGACGAGTGGATAACTCAGAGAACAGGCATCAAGCAAAGACACATCACAAATGGCGAGCCTACATACTATCTTGGAGCAATGGCGGCAAAGGCTGCAATGGCTGACGCAGGAGTAAAGGCAGAGGATATCGACCTTATTATTGCCACAACAGTAACAGGGGATTATTTCACTCCGTCACTTTCCTGCCTTATCCAGAGAGAGATAGGCGCGATAGGCTGTATCGCATTTGACCTTAACGCTGCTTGTGCAGGCTTTGTTTACGGCTTTGATACCGCAAAGAGATATCTCCAAACAGGCGACGGAATAAAGACCGTCCTTTTGGTGGCTTCTGAGGAGCTTTCAAAATTCGTTGATTATACCGACCGTTCTTCCTGCGTGCTTTTCGGTGACGGCGCAGCCGCTTTCGTCCTTGAAACAGCAGAGGATACTACATATTCAAGTTTCCTTGGCGCAGACGGAAACGGTGCAAAGTATCTTGCTTCCCGTGCTTTGAAGTCTGAGAACGCTTTCAGAACCAATAGCGAGGAATTTGATATGGATATGCCTGAAACAAAGGATTATTTCTTCAAGCAGGACGGCAAAGAGGTCTATAAGTTTGCCACAAAGGCACTTCCAAATGCAGTTGAGCAGGCTTGTGCAAAGATAGAAATTTCCCCTGATAACCTTGATTGGATAGTGCCGCATCAGGCAAATATAAGAATAATCGAAACTGCCGCAAAGCACCTTGGCGTTTCAATGGACAAGTTCCCGGTATATATCGACCGCTACGGCAACACATCTTCCGCATCTATCCCTATCGCATTTTGCGACGCAGTTGCAGAAGGCAGGATAAAAAGAGGCGACAAGGTTTGTCTTGTAGGCTTCGGCGGTGGACTTACTTATGGTGCGGCTGTTTTCGAGTATTGATAATAAATATACAGTTTATATTCGGTACATAATAAATTGTTATTATGTATTATGGCATAAAATTTGCTTTTGACAATAAGGAGAACTACTATGACTACTACAAAGACAAGAATAACTGAACTTTTGGGTATAAAATACCCTATCTTTCAGGGCGGTATGGCTTGGATAGCTGAGCATACTCTCGCTTCCGCAGTTTCAAACGCAGGCGGACTTGGCATAATCGCAGGCGGCTCTGCACCTATCGACTACCTGAGAGATCAGATAAGACAGACAAAGGCGGCTGTAAACGGAAAGCCTTTCGGCGTTAATATCATGCTCATGAGTCCTAATGCCGATGACCTCGCTCAGCTCGTTATAGACGAGGGCGTACCTGTCGTAACAACAGGTGCAGGCAACCCAGGCAAGTATATGGCTGCATGGAAAGAAGCAGGCATAAAGGTGATACCTGTCGTTCCGTCAGTTGCTCTTGCAAAGAGAATGGAAAGAGCAGGCGCTGACGCTGTTATTGCAGAGGGAACAGAGTCAGGCGGACATATCGGTGAGAACACAACCATGTGTCTTGTACCACAGGTAGTTGACGCAGTTGAGATACCTGTTATCGCCGCAGGCGGAATAGCAGACGGAAGAGGAATAGCCGCTTCATTCATGCTTGGCGCAGAGGGCGTACAGCTCGGCACACGTTTCCTTGCCGCAGAGGAGTGTCAGATAAATCCTGTTTATAAGGAACTTGTTGTAAAGGCTAAGGATACAGACAGTATCGTAACAGGCAGATATACAGGTCACCCATGCAGAAACGTTAAGACAAAGTTCTCAAAGAAGCTTGCAAGCGGCGAAGCAAACGGCACTATCACACCTGAGGAGTTCGAGGAGATAACCCTCGGTTCACTGAGAAAAGCCGTTCAGGACGGCAACATTGAGGAGGGTTCTTTCCTCTGCGGAGCTATCGCAGGCATGGTAAAGAAGATCGAGCCTGCAAAGGATATGATAGAGGAAATGTTCACAGAAGCAGAAAAGCTTCTCGGCAAGTAAAAGACGGAGGAAGATAAAATGGCAACAGCATTGATAACAGGTTCCGCAAGAGGAATAGGTGCAGCAATAGCACTCAGACTTGCAAAGGACGGCTATAATATTGCTCTCAACGATATCTCTGAGGCAATGTTTGAAGATAACGATATAATGGATAAGATAAAGGCAGAGGGCGTAGAGTGTGAAAAGTTCATCTGCGACGTTTCAAGCTATGCACAGGTAGAGGAAACAGTTAAGGCAGTAAAGGCTCGTTTTGGCACTATCGACGTTCTCGTAAACAACGCAGGAATCACCCGTGACGGTCTTATGGCTCGTATGAGCGAGGAGCAGTACGATATGGTAGTTGCTGTAAATCAGAAGAGCGTGTTCAATATGTCAAAGTTCGTTGGTAACGTTATGATGCGACAGAAGTCAGGCAAGATAATAAATCTTGCTTCCGTTGCAGGACTTTACGGCAACCCTGGACAGATAAACTATTCCGCAACAAAGGCGGCTATCGTTGGCATGACAAAGACAGTTGCAAAGGAGCTTGGCTCAAGAGGTATCACCTGCAATGCAGTAGCCCCTGGATTTATCAAGACCCCTATGACAGACAAGCTCACAGACGCTCAGAAGCAGGCTATGATAAATCAGATAGCAATGAAGCGTTACGGCGAAGTTGACGAGATAGCAGGCGTTGTATCCTTCCTTGCTTCCAAGGACGCAAGCTACGTTACAGGACAGGTAATAGAAATAAGCGGCGGACTTATGATGTAGTCACTCACCGTGACGGGCATTTTACGTCATGTAGATTTGTTTTACGGAATGTAGATTTGATATGTTTTAAATGATACTAAGGAGTGTTTAAATGAGAAGAGTTGTTATCACAGGTATGGGTACAGTAAACCCTCTTGGCAAGAACGTAGAGGAATTTTGGGCTAATATCAAGGCTAACAAGAACGGCCTGTCTTATGTTGACCAGTTTGATACCGAAAATTTTCCTGTAAAGATAGTCGGCGCTGTCAAGGATTTTGACTGCACTGAGTATATAGATAAAAAAGAAGCAAAGAGAATGGATAGATTTACTCAGTTCGCTGTTTGCTCTGCAAAGCAGGCTCTTAAAATGGCCGGCTCTGATTTCAAGGACGTTGATCCATTTAAGGCTGGCGTTATAATCGGTGTTGGTATCGGCGGTCTTAACATGACCGAAAAGGAAGTAACAAAGTTCAACGAAAAGCCTGATAAGGTATCAGTTTTCTTTATCCCTATGATGATAGGCAATATGGCGGCTGGTACTGTTGCAATGCATACAGGCTTTAAGGGCGATAATTTCTGTACCACCACAGCTTGCGCTTCAGGTACTCACGCTATCGGCGAGGCTTTCAGAAAGATAAAGGACGGCTACCTTGACGTTTGCCTTTGCGGCGGCTCAGAGGCTTGTATCTCTCATTTCGCACTCAGCGGCTTCAACAATATGAAGGCTCTCTCAAAGGCAACAGAGCTTGACAAGGCTTCAACTCCATTCGACCTGAACAGACAGGGCTTTGTCCTTGGCGAGGGTGCAGGCATACTTTGCCTTGAAGAGTATGAGCACGCTAAAGCAAGAGGTGCAAATATCATAGCTGAAATAGCAGGCTATGGCGCAACAGGCGACGCTTATCACATGACAAGCCCGTCACCAACAGGTGAGGCTGCCGCCCATGCAATGAAGTATGCCTATGAAGAAGCAGGTCTGAAGCCTGAGCAGGTGAACTACATCAACGCTCACGGCACATCAACAGGTCTTAACGATAAGTATGAAACAACAGCTATCAAGCTTGCTCTTGGCGAAGAAGCCGCAAGAAAGACGGTCATAAACTCCACAAAGTCTATGACAGGTCACCTTCTTGGTGCGGCAGGCGGCATGGAAGCTATCGTTACTGCACTTTCTGTACAGAACGACTTTGTTCATAAGACAATAAACTACACCACTCCTGACCCTGAGTGCGACCTTGACTACTGCGTTGAGGGCAACAGAGAAATGCCTGTCTATGCAGCACTTTCAAACTCTCTGGGCTTTGGCGGACATAACGCTACTATCTGTATCAAGAAGTGCGACTAATAAGGAGAAACTGATATGAGCGAAAAAATTTATGGCCAGTTTGACCTTGAAACAATAGAGAAGCTTGCCGATATCGTGAAGAATAAAGACCTCGGTGAGATAACAATAGCTGACGGCGACAAGGTGATAACAGTAAAGGGCAAGAAATGCCCTCCTCCTGCACCAATTGGAATGCCTATGCCAATGGCTGTGGGCACAGCTTCACCTGCAGCACAGACAGCACCAGAAGCGTCGGCAACATCAGCACCGGTAACAGGCGGCAAGGCAGTTAAAGCCCCTATCGTAGGAACATTCTATGCCGCTCCGTCACCTGATTCAAAGCCGTTCGTAAGCGTTGGCGACAAGATAAAGAAGGGCGACACTATCTTCATTATCGAGTCCATGAAGGTAATGAGCGAAGTACAGAGCGAATTTGACGGCGTGGTAAGAGAGATATGCGTAAACAGCGGCGACGCTGTTGAGTTCGATCAGACCATAATGATACTTGACTAAACTGATTTGGAGGAAAGACAATGGCAGTTGTTTTGAATAAAGAGCAGATCATGGAAATAATCCCTCACCGTGACCCTTTTCTGCTTATCGACGAGGTAAACGAGCTTGAAGTGGGCAAGCGTGTAAAGGCTACAAAGTATATAAAGGCTGAGGACTTTTGGTTCAAGGGACATTTCCCGAACTATCCTGTTACCCCGGGTGTGCTTATGGTAGAGATGTGTGCGCAGGCGGGTGCAGTTGCACTGCTTTCACTTCCTGAGAACAAGGGCAAGATAGGTCTGTTCGGCGGCATAAACAACTGTAAGTTCCGTCAGCAGGTAGTGCCTGGTGATAAGCTGGATATCGAGGTGGAGATAATCAAAGTCAAGGGTCCTATCGGCGTTGGAAAGGCACTTGCTTCTGTAAACGGCAAGAAGGCTGTTTCCGCTGAGATAACTTTTGCGATAAAGTAAGGTATCTCTTATTCTAGTCATAATTAGTGAGGCATAATATGTTCAAAAAAGTATTGATAGCGAACAGAGGCGAGATCGCTGTCCGCATTATAAGAGCCTGCCGAGAGCTTGGCATACATACTGTTGCGGTATATTCAACCGCCGACAGAAACGCTCTCCACGCTCAGATAGCAGACGAAGCCGTTTGCATAGGTCCTGCACCAAGCAAGGACAGTTATCTTAATGTCAGGGCGATAATCTCCGCCTGCGAGATAACAGGTGCAGACGCTATCCACCCGGGCTTTGGCTTTCTGTCTGAAAATCCGTCCTTTGCAAGAATGTGCGAAAAGTGCGGCATAACTTTCATAGGACCAAGAGCCGAGTCTATTGAAATGCTTGGCGATAAAGCGCAGGCAAAGGAAACAATGAAAGAAGCAGGCGTGCCTGTTATAATGGGTTCAGACGGCGCTATCTCAAATATCCATGCGGCGCATACCCTTGCAAGAGATCTTGGCTACCCTGTTATGGTAAAGGCTTCAGCAGGCGGCGGAGGACGTGGCATAAGGATCGTTCACTCCGATGATGAGCTTGAAGCGCAGATGACTGCCGCAAAGCAGGAAGCTCTTGCCTGCTTCGGTAATGACGAGATCTATATCGAGAAATTCATAGAAGACCCTAAGCATATCGAGATACAGATACTTGCAGATAATTACGGTGACGTTATCTATCTGGGCGAGCGTGACTGCTCCATGCAGAGAAGAAATCAGAAGGTCCTCGAGGAAGCCCCTTCCCCTGCAAGCTTTATGAATGAGGAGCTTCGTGCGAAAATGGGCAAAGCCGCCTGCACAGCCGCTAAGGTCTGCGGCTATAGGAATGCAGGCACTATCGAGTTCCTTGTGGATAAAAACGGTGAGTTCTATTTCATGGAAATGAACACCCGTATACAGGTGGAACACCCTATCACAGAGGCTGTCACAGGCGTTGACCTTGTAAAGCAACAGCTCCTTATCGCATCAGGACAGAGATTGTCTATAAAGCAGGAGGATATAAAGCTGACAGGTCATGCAATAGAGTGCCGTATAAATGCGGAAAATCCGCTTCTTGATTTCAGACCGTCACCGGGCAGGATAAAGTCGCTCTTTATCCCCGGAGGACCAGGAATAAGAGTAGATACTGCAGTTTATCAGGGCTATGAGATACCGCCTTATTACGATTCCATGATAGGCAAGCTCATCGTTCACGGTAAGAATAGAGAAGAAGCTATTGCAAAAATGACATGGGCGCTGTCTGAGTTTATCGTGGACGGCGTAGCAACCAATGTTGATTTCCAGCTTAAGCTTATAAGACGCCCGGAGTTTTTAGAGGGCAATTACGATAACGGTTTTCTTAACCGTACCGACATTTTGGCAGATGAGAGGAGTAAGGAATAATGCTTGAAGATCTGTTTTCTGTCGTTAAAGTAAGATTTAACGGCGATAAGGCGGACGATGACAAGAAAAAGACCGATATCCCAAAGGGTCTGCTTTTCAAGTGTCCAAGATGCAGAAACGTCACTTTTATGGAGGAGTTTCAGGCAAACGGCAAGGTTTGTCCTCACTGTAACTATCATTCAAGACTTACCGCAAAAGAACGTCTTGATATCACCATAGATAAGGGTAGCTTTGAGGAATTTGATAAGGATATGGTATCAAAAAATCCTATAGATTTTCCTGACTATGAAGCAAAACAGCAGGCTTTGAGAGAAAAGACCGGTCTTAAAGACGCCGTTATCACAGGAAAGGCTGCCATAAGAGGCGAGAAGATAGTTATAATCGTTATGGATTCCAACTATATGATGGCTTCCATGGGCAGCGTTGTGGGCGAAAAGATAACACGAGCTATCGAATACGCCACCGCAAATAAGCTCCCTGTTATCGCATTCACAGCCTCAGGCGGAGCAAGAATGCAGGAGGGTATAGTTTCCCTTATGCAAATGGCGAAGACCAGCGGAGCAGTGGCAAGACATAACCAAGCAGGTCTGCTTTATATCGCAGTTATGACCGACCCTACCACGGGCGGTGTAACAGCTTCCTTTGCGTCACTGGGCGATATCATAATCGCTGAGCCAAAGGTGCTTATCGGATTTGCAGGCAGACGTGTTATAGAGGGTACTATCAAGCAGAAGCTTCCTGACGATTTCCAGTCTGCCGAGTTCATGCTTGAAAACGGCTTTGTTGATATGATAGTTGAGCGAAAGAAAATGAGAAGAGTTCTCGCTCATATACTCAGATTTCATAAGCCAGCAAAGGAGGTGTCCTCAAATGAGTGAGCTGACAGCTTGTCAAAGACTTGATATAATCAGACACAAGGGCAGACCGACTGCCAAGGACTATATCCCTCTTATATTCGACGATTTCTTTGAGATGCACGGAGACAGACTTTTTGGTGATGACGGTGCTGTTATGGGCGGCATAGCCTATTTTAAGGGCATACCTGTTACAGTTATCGCAGAGGTAAAGGGCAGAGATCTTGCAGAAAATCAGAAGTGCAATTTTGGTATGCCCCACCCGGAGGGCTATAGAAAGGCTCTCAGGCTTGCAAGGCAGGCTGAAAAGTTCCACAGACCTGTTATATGCCTTGTTGATACAGCAGGCGCATTCTGTGGCGTAGAAGCTGAGAAGCGTGGTCAGGGCGAAGCGATAGCCAAAAACATCATGGAGTTCATGACCCTCAAGACTCCTGTTATCTCCATAATACTCGGAGAAGGCGGCTCGGGAGGAGCGCTGGCTCTGGCTGTGTGCGACGAGCTTGCAATGCTTGAAAACGCTATCTATTCGGTAATATCACCGAGAGGCTTTGCAAGTATCCTGTGGAAGGATTCCACAAGAGAGCGTGAAGCCTGCGATATAATGAAGATAACCGCCGAGGATCTTACAAGACTTGGCGTGTGCGACCATATAATTTCCGAAGCCGACGGCGGCGCACATAACGACCCACAGCTCACTGCGGAGAATATCTCTGACTATATCGAGGGAGCTTTGGAAAGAAAATTGCAAAAAGGTCTTGACGAATTGCTTGAGGGGCGTTATAATAAGTTTAGAACTGTGGGCGAGTTTGAGGAAAGTTCGCAGGAATGAGTTTTTTTTGATGATCATGCCGAATGATTTGCCGACTTATGAGCGGCGGCGGCTGACATAAATGCTGCGCTGAGCGGCAGACCCAGTAAAGTACAGAATGGAGGTAAAGTAATGGTATTTGATAAGATCAAGGACATTATCGTAGAGCAGCTCGACGTTGAAGAGGACGCAGTAACTATGGAGGCTTCTATCACAGAGGATCTCGGCGCTGACTCACTGGACGTAGTTGACCTTGTAATGAGCATCGAGGAGAGCTTTGATGTAGAGATCCCTGATGAAGAGGTCGAGAACATCAAGACTGTTGGCGATATCGTTAAGTATATCGAGAACAAGGTTGAGGAATAATCTTTGACTGTTTCAAAAAGCTGTGCTTTTGCACGGCTTTTTTTATTTTACCTGATTTGTGGAATATGCACAAAATAGGAGTATATTTATTAAAGGGTATAGACAAATGAGGGCTGTTGTGATATAATTAAATCAATGAGTAAATATTGGGGCTAAGCTCCGGAAAGGAAAAATGATGCTGCATGAAAAATCCTGCGGTGCTATCGTTTACAGAAAGTATCACGGCAACACCGAGATACTGCTGATAAAGCATATCAACAGCGGTCATTGGTCATTCCCAAAGGGTCACGTTGAGGGCGATGAAACAGAGGAAGAAACTGCCAAGCGTGAGATCATGGAGGAAACGGGGATAGACGTAAATCTTGATACCACGTTTCGGGAGATAGTGTCCTATTCACCAAGGAAGGACACGCAGAAGATCGTTGTCTACTTTATCGGCAAAGCAAAGAACACCGATTACACTCCTCAGGAAGAGGAGATCGCAGACATACGCTGGGTCGAAATCGGCAGGGCAGGACAGGTCCTGTCTTACGAAAACGACCGCAGTATTGTAAACAAGGCGAAGAAATTTATAATCTGAAAAGAGTTCCATAAAATGCGTTCAGGTGTTGAACGGTGTTTTATGGAACTTTTTGTTGTCTGTATACACATTAATAATGTGGACCCCCAAAAGTTAGTTCAGGTAGGAAAACGGGCGAACACTGTTCGCCCCTACAGTGGATATTATACAAAATTCATGTGGTCAATTTGTGCAAACAAATGATTTATGATTTAATTTGGCAATAATCCATTAATTGTTGCATTTTTTTATGCAACAAAAAGAGCATTTTTCAGGGATAAGTAGAAGGCGTCTTAGATACTTGCGGGCACGTACAAGCCCTGTGACTTAGTGAATACGATGAGAGATTCTGGAACAGGCTGTAGAGTACTTGTATCAGGACGTGGGCGTGCATTGTGATATTTTGTGTATACAAAACCTAGGGCATAATACCCAGTGTCATACTCCGAATGCAACTTGAAAATTGAATAAAAAAGGCTAAAACCCACGGCAACAAAATCGTAGGGGCGAACACCGTTCGCCCGCTTGTTTTGTCGTTTCGCTCACTATATCATTTGCATTATCCGCACAAAAAAACAGGAACGAACAAAGTCCGTCCCTGTCTGCGTTTCAATTATGTAAGCGATGTGAAATCATATCTCGCTGTCATTATAACACTCGAACACCTTTTCAGCATGAGCCTTGTCAGCGTCGCTCTGCCTTGTGATAAGGCTAACGATAGGTACAAGAACAAGTCCGAAAAGCATTGCAAATGCGCCTGCGTTGATAGGCGAGGCAAGGTTTATGCCCCAAAGTGTTCCTGTGTGACCTGCAAGGGTGTAGTATGCCATGTGTATCACTGTTATGCCTACTCCTGCGATAAAGCTTGCCATGCAAGCCGCCTTTGTTACGCCCTTCCAGAAAAGTCCGTACATAAACGGTGCAAGAAATGCTCCTGCAAGTGCGCCCCATGAGATAGACATGAGAGTTGAAATTACTGTCTGTGGATTTTCAAGGGTGATTATTGCAAGCACAACTGAGATGATAAGAAATACGGCAATGAAAATTCTCATTGTGATAAGCTGTTTTTTCTCGTCCATTTTTTCTTTCATTATAGGCTTGATAAGGTCGATAGTCAAAGTGGAGCTTGATGTAAGCACAAGCGATGAAAGTGTTGACATTGAAGCCGAAAGCACAAGAACGATAACAAGTCCGAAAAGCAGTGAAGGAAGCTTTTCCATCATAGTCGGAACTATTCCGTCAAAACCGCCCTCCGGAAGTCCGTCAGCGCTCTTGACAAAAAGTCTGCCGAAGCCACCAAGGAAGTAACAGCCGCCTGCTACCACTACTGCAAAGAATGTGGATACGATGGTGCCTGTTTTGATAGCCTTGTCGTCTTTTATTGCATAGAATTTCTGCACCATTTGCGGAAGTCCCCATGTGCCGAGAGAGGTAAGAATAACAACGCCTGCAAGGTTTATAGGGTCAGGACCGAATAGTGACGAATATGCACCCTTGTCGCCATTTGCGTCAGAAATATCACCAAGCAGGTCAAAAGAATTTCCAAGGCCGCCGTTTTCGCCAAGCACTGCAAGAACTACCGCCGCAATGCCTACAAGCATTACTATTCCCTGAATAAAATCGTTCAGTGCTGTAGCTTTGTAGCCACCCATGATAACATACACCGCAGTGAAAACTGCCATGCCGATTATACAATATTTGTAAGGAATGCCAAAGCCCTTCTCAAAAAGTCTTGACAAGCCGTTGTAGACCGAAGCCGTATAAGGGATAAGGAATACGAACACGATAAGTGCCGAAACTATCTTCAAAGGCTTGCTGTTGTATCTCTTTTCAAAATACTCAGGCATGGTCTTTGCCTCAAGGTGTTTTGACATTATCCTTGTACGTCTGCCCAAAACTTTCCATGCAAGCCATGAGCCTATGACGGCGTTTCCGATTCCTACCCATGTGGAAGCTACACCGTAATTCCAGCCGAATTTTCCTGCGTAGCCTACAAAAATTACTGCCGAGAAGTATGAAGTTCCGTATGCAAAGGCTGTGAACCATGCTCCAAGACCTCTTCCTCCCAGTACAAAATCATTGACGCTTGCCGATTTTCTGCGGTAATAAACACCTATGCCTATCATAAGTGCAAGGTATAATACCAATACTATCCACCTTGCTGTCAATCCAATACACTCCTTTTACTTCATGTGTCGCTTTAAAGCTTTTATGCTTTTGCGTTTTTACTTGCTAAAGTACAATGATACTATTATAGTACAAAGCGGAGTATTTGTCAATACGGACAGGCATAAAAAAAGCCACCGCAAAGGGAGATTTTGCGGCAGCTTTTTTGGTAAAAATCACGAAGTTTACCTGTGTAAAACATCATCGTTCATCATGACGGTCGCTTTCGCCTGCGGTGATACAAAGGCACATTGTCACAACGCCCACAAAACCGCCTACCAGCGTTCCTGCAAAAAATTCAAGCATAAAAACACCTCCTGCTGATAGTGTGGGCATTTAGCGAAAATGTTATGCAGATAAAGTGGGCAGGGTATAGAAAACTTATTTCAGTATGCGATCTTTACAGTCAGAGCCATTACAGCGAGAAAAGCGATATTTGCGGCTGTGAAATATGCGAAATATCTGCCTTTGATATGGGGGTGGCTGCGGCATATCTGCTTGTAGGATATAAGGCTTGCCATGGAGGCGATAAGAGTGCCAAGGCCGCCTATGTTCGTTCCTATTATAAGTGCGTTCAGCTTGTTGGTGAAGCCTGAAAGGAGTATAGCGCATGGAACGTTGCTTATTATCTGACTTGCGGCAACGGCAATAAAAAGCTCGTGACCGTTTATTATGCTGCTGAGTACACTGCGGAAAATCTCTACTCTGCCCATATTTCCGATAAAGATGAAAAATCCGCAGAAAGTAAGAAGCAGTGAGTAATCAACTGTTTTAAGCACGTTTCTGTCAGCAAAGGCAGAGAAAGCAAGTGCGCAGAGGGTTGTTATTTGCCATGGGATAAGCCTTGCAACTGTAAGCAGGCAAAGGACAAAAAGCAGGACGTATCCTGAAAGCTTTGTCTTGTCTTTAGTCGAATATGTATTGAAGTTTTCAGCAGTTATATCTGTCTTGACAGACAGCTTTCCTGACTTTTTACACACTGCAAGCGTCCACAGAAAAAGCATCGCTCCTGCAACAATAGTAAAGGGAAGCATAAGTACAAGAAAATCTTCCAGCTTCATATCTGATACACCAAAAAGGTATAGATTCTGAGGATTGCCTATAGGCGTGAGCATACTGCCAAGATTTGCGGCAATGGTCTGCAGAACGACGATGGGTATGAGAAGCTTGTTGCCTGATTCACCGAGAGTTGAGAGGGCGGTGAGAGTGAGGGGAACAAAGGTCAGAAGTGAAACGTCATTTGTTATGAACATACTTGAAAAGAAGCAAAGCCCCACAAGCACTATGGAAAGCTGAAATGCGGTATTGACTTTGCTTATGATAAATTTTGCACTGCGTTCAAAAATGCCAAGACCTTTGCAGCCCTCGGTCACTGTCATAAGAGAGAACAGAAGTCCAAGTGTTCTGAAGTCGATATAACTTGCATATGCTTTGTCAGGTGTGACGAAAAATGCAGATATAACGGCTAAGAGCATTGCCACTATCAGGACGGTTTCTTTTTTTGCAAAGGCGATCGCTTTGTTTATGTTTTTCATTTTATCATTTCCTGTCGTTTATTCATATGATAAAATTATATCATGAAAATGATATAATTACAAGATTTTGAGCTGTTTTAAGAAAAAAACTTGACAAGTTTAAATAACCATGTTATGAAAGAGAAAAAGAAAAGTTCTTTTGCAGTTCTTGAAATGGTGTTTTATATCACTGCGCTAATGTGTTCTCACAAGGCAGCGTTAAGGGGCAGGCTAACATGAGAGTGAGCCTGAGGCGCTTAAAAAGACCAACGGTATCTACAAGCACATGGTTGAGATGCAGCTTTGCTCGGAGAAATGGAAATACTGATATGAATAGAAACCACCGCTGGGAGGAAAACTCTCGGCGGTGGTTTTGGTTTGTTTGCGTATTATTTTGCGGAGATGTTTCCGCTTTCTGATTTTTTGATAAGACCTGCGGTGAGAGCTTTTTTCAGGGTGTAGCTTATTACGCTCTCCGTTATGCCCACAGCTCTTGTGTAGCCGAATTTCTTGGCTGTTTCTCTTACGAGGTCGGTTTCTGAAAGGCTTATCTGCTGGCAAAGCACTTCTTTCACGGCGTTTATTATCTCCTCGGAGGGGATATCCTCCATGCTTCGCTTGTTGGTATCGTCGCTTGTACGATAGATAGAATAGCTTTCAGGGGATTGCCCCTCTTTCCAAAGGAAAACTCTGTTTTCATCGGCTGTGGCGAATGGTGAAACGCCTTGTGCGGCATCGGCAAAGACGCTTTCCACTCTTGAGCCGCTTCGTGTTATGCCCCATGCGGTGAAAACTTTTCTCATGAAAAGCTTTTCGCTTATTGGTGCTTCGACAGCGATTATCTTTTCGGCTGTTTCCCTTATTTTCTGCTTGTTTTCGGGCTTATAAAAGTCATCAGATGTACCCATTATGCCAATATCTGCGGTCACATAGGGCTGTGCAAAGGCTGATGTGAGGGCGGAAGCTTCTTCTTTTTCAAACTGCGATGTGGAATAGACGGCAGGCTTTGAGGGGGGAGCGGTTTCGGCTTCATGCTTTGGTGCGCTGTCAATGGCGGCTTTTATGTTTCTCAGAACTCGGTCCTTATCGTCAAACCAATCGAGTGTCCACACTCTCAGGATATTCCAGCCAAGACCGTTAAGCACGCTTGGCTGTAGGATAAATCTATCCTGTGCGGTTGAGCTGTGGAGAGTGTTTTCACCGTCAAGGAGTATGCCCAAGAGATACTCCTTTTCATTGTCAGGGTCGATTATGCCGATATCAACTTTGAACTCGGAGCTTCCGATGTTGCATTTCACCCCATAGCCAAGCTCTTTTATGGCTTTTGCGATACACTCTGTTACAGTGCTGTCGCTTGTGCTTTTTGTGGTGCTGTGGGCTGTTACGGCAAGCTTTCCACGCTCGGCAAACTCCAGGAAGCCTTTAAGTCCTGCAACGCCCTCGGAACGTGTTCTTGAAAGGTCTATCTGCTCAGGACGGAGGACAGAGTAGACTATCATGGCTTTTCTTGCACGGGATATTGCTACATTAAGTCTTCGCCAGCCGCCGTCACGGTTGAGAGGGCCGAAGTTCATTGAAACTTGTCCCTTTTCGTCAGGGCCATAGCCGACGGAGAAGAGTATAACGTCACGTTCGTCGCCCTGGACGTTTTCAAGGTTTTTGATGAAGACTGGCTCTGGTGACTTTCTGTCAAGTTCTTCAAGCTCAGGGTGGTTTGCCCACTCTTCGCAGAGCATATCGTCAATAAGATCTTGCTGAACGGAGCTGAATGTTACAACACCTATGCTGTCATTGCGGAGTTTTTCATCGCTCATTCGTCTTATTATCTCGTCAACAACGGCTCTTGCTTCCGCCTTGTTCTGCTTTGTTCTGCCCTTGTCATAGTGACCCTCGGGGTGGATAATGCTCACCTTTGAAATGAGGTCGTTATGGGACGGGAATGTGAGAAGCTTATTGTCATAGTATTTCATGTTGCTGTAGGCAATAAGGCTCTCGTGGCGTGAACGATAATGCCATTTGAGATACTGCTGCGGCATGGAGATAGCAAGGCAATCGTCAAGGAGGCTTTCAAGGTCTTCTTTTTCGCTGTTTTCTTCGTCTATCCGATTTGAGGAGAAGAAGTTTGTTGGCGGGAGCTGTTTAGGGTCGCCCACAATAACAACGTTCTCGCCCCTTGCGATAGTGCCTGCGGCTTCGGCTGTTGGCAGCTGTGAAGCTTCGTCAAAGATAACAAGGTCGAATTTCGGGAATGACGGGTCTATATACTGTGCAACTGATATGGGGCTCATGAGCATACAAGGGCAGAGCTTGCGGAGAAGATTTGGTATCTTATCGAAAAGGCTTCTAAGTGACATCATTCTGCCGTTGCTCTTTATGGCACGTTTGAGTATGCCCATTTCAGAGGTGGAAGCGCAGGCTGAGCCTTGGGCAGGTATTTTTGCGGAAAGACGAGCCAAAAGCTCCTGTATAGTCAGGCGTGAGAATTTATCGAGAGTGTCTTTGAACTGTGTGATAAGGTCGTTTGCACTGTTACTGCTGAACTGGCTAAGACGTTTATCGCCGTTTATTATCATAAGTGCAAGCTGATAATTTACTGTGCAGGAGAATGCTTTTTCTACGTTTTCGCTGTCAACATTGCCTGTGCGGTAGCTTTCGCTGACACCTGAAAGTCCGTTGTCTGAAAGCTCTTTGTCAACGCTGTTGAACTGGGCGGCATATCTAAGCTTATCGGCGTTTTCGGCATAGGTATTAAGCTTTTCTGCAGATAAGCCAAGCCAATCTTCACTTGCTTCTATGGCGGTCATGTTGGCTGAGAAGCTGTCCTCAAAGGCTGAAAGCTTTTCAAGGAACGAGGAGAGAGCCTGTCCTTCAGAAGTGCAGTTTGCTTTTCCGATAGTTTGAGCCATTTGTGCAGGGTCAGCACCCGCTTTCTGCTTAATGGCATTCATAATGCTGTCGGTTTTTGAAACGGCTTTTTCAAGGACATTCCAATCGGTCTGCTCGTTCATGTAAATACCTGTGAGAAGCGCTGTTACATCTGACGGCAGGCTTCGCAGGAAGTCTTTCTTTTCGCTTATGGTGCAAAGCTTATCGAGAATTTCACCAAGGTTTGCTTTTGTAACGGAAGCAGGGTCTTTGGCGTGGAGCTTTATTCCCTTTGTGAGCTTTCCAAGCTTTATGGCTTTTGGCAAAAACCAGCTTTGCTCTGCCTGCTTATAGAGCATTTTCGATTCTGACGCAGGAAGGTCAAAAATGCTTTTTTCAAAATGGCTGAGGATATCGGTGCAGAGAGCGGTATACTCTTTTCCTACGGCAAGAGTATCTTTGATCTTTTGCAGGGTGATATCATAGTGAGGTGCGCAGAGAAGTCCGTCAAGAAGTTCACCGTCAGCGGTGGAAGCTTTGTATATGTGGGAAAGCATTTTTACTGCTGTCTTGTCAAGGCCGCCGCTGTAGCTATAAGCCTGTGCGAGAGTTTGTGCGCACTGAGAGGAAGCGGTGGCTTTTTGGGCAAGGTCGGCGGCTTCAGTGTGGAACTTGTCACGCTGTTCCATAGAATATGATGTAATGCCGATATCTTTAAGTGGGAAGTTGGCAAAGTCGCCTGTTTCGGCTATGGCTATTGAATATCTATGCACAAGGTTGCTGAAGCGGTCGAGAGTTTCTTTTGCCAGGTTTGTGAAGATATCTTTTGAAACTGATATTTTGTCTTTTTCGGATATACTGCGCTCATAGGCTGATATAGCTTCATAAAGGGTCACACCACAGTTACGCTTTTCGTGAAGTGCGGTTATGGTATCGTTGAGCTGGGCTTTCTGAGCTTTGAGCCTTGCGGCTTCGGCTGAATGCTCCTCGGGAGATTTTATTTTGCCCACTTCAAGGGCTTTGTCAAGCTCTGCAAGGACAGTGGTCTTGTTTGTTTTATTGGAGTGGAGTTCAAGGCAGAACGGGTCAAGCCCTAGGTTTGCAAGACGTTTCTGCACCACGTTGAGGGCTGCCATTTTTTCTGCAACGAACAGCACAGACTTGTCATTGTAGAGGGCATTTGCTATCATGTTGGTGATAGTCTGAGATTTTCCTGTTCCCGGAGGACCGTGGAGGACAAAGCTTTGTCCGCTTCCTGCTGCGGCAATGGCGGCAAGCTGTGAGGAGTCTGCGCTCATTGGCACTGCCATGTTTTCAAGGTCAAGGTCGGAATCAATATTCTCAGGGGTTATGCTTATATCCTCGGGGGCATAGGTGAGAGAACCAGCCATAAGGCTGGACACCACCTTGTTTTGGCTTATCTCCTCTGAGCGGTTGCGAAGGTCGTTCCACATTACGAACTGGCTGAACGAGAACAGACCGATAAAGGCATATTCCTCGATGTTCCAACGCTTTTTGCCCATGACCGCCTGACGGATAGTATTGAAAACAAGTGGCAGGTCTATGCCATGTTCGTCAAGTGGGAGAGGGTCAAGACCTGTGATACTGATGCCATGGTCTTGGCGGAGATATTCAAGAAGTGTGACGTTTATCTGAGTTTCTTCCTGTCTGCTCCTTATTATATAGCCCTTATTGCGTGTGTTGCGGACGATATCTATCGGTATGAGCACGAGAGGTGCATAGCGTGGCTTTTCGGAAAGGTCGCTTTCATACCAGCGGAGAAGTCCCAGAGCGAGGAAAAGGGTGTTGCTGCCGTTTTCCTCCATGCTCACCTTTGCGGAGCGGTAGAGGCTTTTAAGGGCAGAGTCAAGGTCAGTTTCGCTGAGGAAAGTTCTTATGCGGTTGTTTTTGAACTCGTTCTCGGCGATATTTGTCACAAGGTCCTTTTCGTTCTCGATAGCGAATATTTTTGCGTCACGAGTGGAAACTGTCCACTCGGTAGGTATTTCCATGATACGGAAATCACTTCCACTTGCAAGCTCGTCCTCAAGCTTTCCAAGGTCTGCGGTCATAAGCTGCATGGTGTTCTTTGTAACACGGAAGTTCAAAAGAGAATTTCGCAGGCTGAAATCAAGGAGCTTTCTTTCCCATATACGCATTTTTGTGACGGGCTTATCGTTGCCCTCTGCCACTTTGCCAAGAAGAGAGCTGTTAAGCTCGGAGGGGGCGAGAATCTCTTTTGGCTTGTCGGATTCTTCTGCAAGCTGCATACCTGAAAAGGTTTGCTCGGGACGCAGTGGGATAGGTCTTATGCCACTTCCACGGGTGCGGATAATGTCTATGACGCATTGAAATTCCATGTTGCTTATATGGTCTTTGCCGTGTTTCATGGCATGGTCGAAACGCTCGATATCGTGAACGTTGCTGTCAACAAAGTCTGTACACTCCACAAGGAGCATTTCTTCGGCATTTTCTGCAATGCGCTTTTCAATAGCGGAAACATCGTCAACGCAACAATCTGCGAAAGTTTCGTTTTCAAGCCAACAGCCGCAAAATGCGTGACCTGTCATGAAAAACAGCAGAGGGTGAAGTCCCACCGCTTCAAGGCAGGCGGCATAAAGCACCGCAAGGTCAAGACAAGTGCCCATTTTTTGCTCCAAGACCTTATGCGGCAGGCGTATCCTCTGACCTATGACTTCATAGCTTGCAGGGGGATCGTTGTAGACTATTTTCTGCTGGACAAGGGCGGCAAAAATTGCTGCCATTTGAAGCTTCACGTTGTTTGGGTTGTTGGTCTGATAGCCTGTGAAAGAGGGGTCGCCTTTCCACTTTTTCAGGAACGTGGAAGCGTCATGGATAACTGGGGAGAGCGCAGGGTGATTTGGCGTAACAAATGCGGCTATCATCTCAGGCATTATGTTCAAACCGCTCCACTGATCGCAGGCGAGAAGCTCTATAGTGTTCTGATAGGTGAAGATATTTTCGCCATTTTGAAGCACCTCAATGGTGATATTGCCCACCATTTTTTCTGTAAGAGAGAAAAGAAGATCTGTGTTGGTAGATATCCTCACGGGGGATATTTCGGCAGAACTTTTTGCGGGGATAGAGCCGATATAATATGTAAATTCCTTTGCAAACTCAGGCTCAAAGGTTATTTTAAGGCTGATATTCTCAAGGACTTCCTCTGAGTTGTTATTTACTACAAGGCTTCTTATGACAGGGACATAGTTTTGCTGCATGGCAAAGTTTATAGATGCGTTTATGTGTCCGCCGACAGTGACGATATTATCCACTTTTACCCCTCCGACAATAATTTTTTTAATAAGGAACACCGAACAAGAAGCGTGCGGTGCAGTCATATATACTCATTATAGCACAAATAAACACATTGTGCAATATTTTTCCTTAGGACAGGATATGCTATATAAAAAGTAAACCCATTGTTCATAGTATCTGTAGGTTTGTCAATCATATTGGACACTATTATTAAGAAATTCGATAGGCGAAAACCATTTGAGGGGACGCATAGGA
>ENA-UEOR01000106-UEOR01000106.1-human-gut-metagenome-genome-assembly--contig:-NODE-106-length-41855-cov-4.857174_pt1 | contig 41855 bp, 52 predicted proteins | sample MGYA00242887_ERZ507890 | MGnify/ENA primary metagenome ERZ507890 (study PRJEB26167, sample SAMN06115431) | human gut metagenome | host: Homo sapiens | place: China:Guizhou | collected 2014-10-21...
GATGTACAGGTTCTGGCCGCCGCACAGCAGCGTCAGCCGGGTGAATGCCTCAAGACCGATGGCCTCGGCAATGTCCCGATATTCCTCGGGAATGTCGCTCATGGGGACGGGACGGACGGTGTTCAAATAAGGGATAGTCATAGATGGCCCCCTTTACAAAGCCGCTTTAGTTTCTACTCGCGTGGGAGGGATATTCGGGTAATCCTCACCGGTAATGGTCTTGTAGTTAGCAGCCGTAATCATACCAATTCGCACCGCATGCCACAGTTCATTTTTGGCATCCAGCTTCTTATTCGCATCAGATATTTTGCTGTAACCGGTTTTGAACTCATCAAAGGATGTTCGTTTAATCGTATGAGACTTCCCACGAAATGTAACGACATAGCCGCTCGCTCCACCAGGGGCGCACGGTCCGCCTGCCGCATAGGTTCCTGCCGGTATCGCAGATAGCGGGCTCTGGTATGCAATCAAATCATCCGAAAGAATGATATGCGTCGTTCTACCATCTGCAATGAGGTCTTCAACAAGGGTACACTTTACGTCCTCAGTTTGTGTATTCTGGCGGAAATTGATTGTGGCACAACCGCCAAAGGGAAGTACGATGGTGGCGTATGCGTCATTACCAACCGCTGTAGAGACCGCAGTATAGGCACAGCTCTGATGCACCACCTCGATACTATAGCCTGCAGGGGCATGGACGAGCAGTGTTGCCTGTCTGGCTTTCGCTTTTGCCGCCTCGGCCTCCAGGATATCCATATTGGCATTGAAATCATTGACGTTATAGAAATCGTTCTGGGACGGCTTTTTTAGTTTCAGGATATCAGTTGTTTCCATGTGGAAGCACCTCGTTTCTCAAGAAATAATGAGTATAGGCGGCAAGCTGCGCATGCGTAAAAGCAGCCAGCGTTTGGTGCTGGTTATACATCAGGCTTAAATCCAAAATCAGATTTTCTGGAACGATTCGATTCAGAAGCGTTTCCACGTCATCATAATTCTGTTTGGCCGTCAGCATCACGCGCACGGAAAGAGTAAAGGTGCTGCCAACCATGGTTACGGTAAAACCATCTTCTCCGCACAGCGTTGTCATCAGTTCCTTCAGACGCCGCAAGGTAAACGGCCTCTGCTCAGTTGCTTTTGTAAGGATGCGAAAGCGCCTATCCGCGATTGGAGTACTTTCCTGAACCGGAAGTGCAAGCATTTCCTCCCAGCGTTTCGCTCCGGCCGGGGAGAGCGTGGTGATAAAGAACTCATCAGGAGCCGTCCGGACAGCCCGAATGGCCGCCGCGATCTCGGGTTGTTCAGCTTTCGTCAGTTCCTGCATTTCTTTCAGTCCCGCCATGAAGTCAGGCAGATAATCAAGCAGTTCCATTGGACACCTCTCCCAGAACAGGGATTTCCGTCCCAGTAAGCTGAATGTTCGCACCGACGGCATTCAACGTGGTGTTTTCCACATCCAGAACACCGGGGACCGCAAGCACCCGGGTTTCAATCTGACTGATACGGACAGTGATCGCCTCACTGTCTGCCCAGAGCTTTATCAGACTTTGGAAGTATCCTCTGATCGCGGCGGTAACGGCCGCTTGCACATCTGGCCAGCTCACGTTGTTCTCCAGAGTGAGCTTGAATTTGGTATTGATGGTTCTGCCGGTAACGCCGGAAACAGTGACCGTGTGTCCGATGGGGGCAAATCCGATGCCGCTGCCCTGGTCAGTGAGTGGATCCACGGCGTTCTGCACGGAAGCGATCAGTGTAGAGGAAGGGACAGACCACTCACTGTCCACGATGGTCAGTCCGACAGTGCCGCCTCCGGAAGGCGTCCGGAACACCTTCACACCTCCGACGCCCGCCAGAGCGCTGACACGTTCCTTGTAGTCAGACTGATTTCCTCCGAATGCCTGATTGTCATAAGAGTTGAAATAGCGTTCACGCAGACTGTCATCGCTTTCGGTGTCTTTTCCCGGGATCAGGATATCCTCCAGCTCAGCCCCCGCCAGACCGTCTACAAAATCGATGGGAAGCAGCGTACCGTAAAAGCCGTTTCCGATTTCACCGGGCGTCTCCGAAGTCAGGCTATAAGCTCCGGGGGTATTCAGTGCGCCGGTGATGATATAGTTGATCTCTCCGCCAGAAAACCGAGTTCCAATAGGGACGCTGAATGCCGCGCCGCTGGAGCTTGTGAACACGCCCTTTCTGACAGCAGCGGAGGCCTGCCTGCGGATCACGCCACGCTCCATGCACTTGCGGTCGAGATCTTCTCCAGTGGCGGTATCCGGGAACGCCCGATCGAGGATATTGCTGAGCTCCGTGTACAGCGTCGCAAGCTCAGCACAGGCTGGAGCCAGCGCATCATAGATCACAGACCCCTCCCGCTTATCAACGGAAGAAGATACTCTGGAAAGACAGCGGTCCATAATAGTTTCAAAGGTTTGGGTTTCATACATTGGCTGTGATCTCCTCTCCAACCGCTCCAAAGATGGTATTTGCTGTGAAGGATACGGTCAAAAATCTGCGGCCAGAATCAGTCACATTCAGGTCGGTTATGCTCAGAATGCGGTCATCCTGAAGGAGAGCAGACTCCAGCTGCTGCTTGAGATTTGCCAGTGCAGTTTCACGGCTTTTACCGATCAGCTGGCTCCACTCCATTCCGTAGTTCCAGGAATAAATGAGATATTGGAATCTTTCCGTCTGAAGAATCTTTCTGATAGCCTGCACCATAGCATCCCGGCCATCCAACGTGCCGGAGATGCGCCCAGTCTGGAAGTCAATGCGGTAGGTCTTGCTGGGCATATCCGCCTGCTTGATGATCTCAGTTGTTCCGAGGATTGTTTTCGGTGTAGTCGGCAGCATATCAGAGCCTCCCTAAAATCAAGTATTCCTGACCGCCGTAGTTCCGGAGAAGAACGACCTTGTCTCCGACTTTCAATGCTTCTGCGATATTGGAGTCGAACTGCATCACGCCATGCGAATGGTTCGATGCGACTTCCGTGCTGTGCCCCGGAACAACGTGCTTATGGCCGTACATCTCTTTCAGGACTACCAGCGCCGGCGGGGACAGATAAAATCGGTTGTCAACCAGAACTGTCAGCGGGGATAGTTTTTTGACTTCACCGAAAAGGAATCGAGCCGGGACATTTGCTGCCTCGGTCTGCTTTACGATTTTTTTCAACTCCTCCAGCATCAGACCACCTTCACTTTCAATGACATGGTCTCCTCAACGATGTCTTGCGTCACCTCTTCCACAAGAAATGTGCGACGGACATCGATGCCCGGGAGATCCGCGAAGATAACCTGACCCGCCCGAAGGCCGGGGATGGCCAAGGCTGAAAGCGTCAGACTCTGTTCCGGCCTGTTCCGCAGTTCCAGCATCTTCATGGCCCGGTCCTTGATCTGAGCGGCATTCAAGCTATCATCCACAGATTCGTGATATTGCAAAATTCCCCAAAGGGCCATGTTATTGCTGTCCTGGGCGATATAAACGTCCCGTTTCCCGGTGGTTTCGTTATCTCGAACAAGCTTTACCTTGTTGTAGGTCTCGCCGTCGATGCTCCTCACATACTCGAATCCGGTTGCAAGGCTGTTCTCGCCGATCACAGGCACTTCCTTCGGGACAATGACCTCTGAGAGCCGCAGGGCGCCGAAGTCATCCCACAGGTAGAACATCCTCCCGGCGTGGATCAGCGTGCGGTCAAGCGCCTCCAGAATAACGTCAAATAGAGATTTGATGTCGAATACCATGAACGGAATGACATACCCGGTATTGGGGATTTGACCGGTCTTCAGCTTATAGTCCTCAGCAATGAGCTGGAGTACCTGATCCGCGCGTTTTCCGCTGAAGACATAAGTGTCCTTATTCTTCAGGTATCGCATCTGGTCATAAGCGAGGATATCAACAAACTCATCTTCCGTTCTGGAGATTTTGAAAACATATCCATAGAACAGGCCTTTTCCGCCGTCAAGCATCGTGACGATCCCGCCCTCCGCCCAAGCAACATCTGAGGAAGAAAGAACGCTCAGTTCCAGCTTCGCGGGGGAGCCGCGGCGTTTTGTCGTCCACTTGGCCGCTTTGACCATCGTTGTGATGTCGAAGGCAGCCCCAGTCTGGTTGTTCTGATACTGAAAAGTCATGGGATGGTAAACACCTGCCCCGGGTAGATTTTATTGGGGTTCGCTCCGATGGTTCCCTTGTTCGCAGAGTAGATGTCCGTCCACTTGGAGCCAGATCCGTACAGCCGCTTGGATATTGCCCATAGGCTGTCTCCCCGCACGACCGTGTATGTTTTGGGTACCACCGGCGTCGCTCCGCCCCGCTCCTTGGGGGTCTCTGCCGCAGCGGTCTTTGTTCCGCTATCAGACAGGATCAGCCGCCGTGGGGAATAGTCCTTCCACTCACTGAGCTTGATGGAATAATAGATGTCGCCAACGGCTCCAAAGCGCTCATCATAGGAGAAATCCTCCACACCCATCTGCGTGTTGATGTCGAGGTCGGATCCAGAGAGTGTGAATTGAACCGGCTCACGGCTGTCTCTTGCGCTTTGGATAGCTCGCACGGCCTCCACCGGGGTAATGATACTCCCGGTCACATACGGAGCGCTGGAGGCGGGGAAGAAGCTGTCCCAGGACACAGACCGCAGGCCCTTCAAGCGGAGCAGCAGCACCTCGCCGATGCCGAGCACTGTCGCGGTTTTGTTCTTCCCCGGGGAGGAAACTTTCAGTTTCTCGGGAAGGATCGGGAGCTGAAGCATCCCACCGCTTTGGAACGTCAAGGTGATGGCATAGTTTCTCATGCGAGAACCACCTCCGCGCTCTCTGCGATCTCTTCTTTGAGAACCTGCTCGATCTTCTGAATGACGCCGTTCACATCGACCTTTTCGGAAATGCTTGCGCTCATGGAGACGGTGGGTGTTAGTGTCACGAAATTTTGGATATAGCGCATTTCTGCGACATCCCGGAAGAACTGCAGATCTTCATCGGCAATATGGACTTCATCGGCGATCTTCCCAGTGTTGGCTGCGATATCGCTGACGCCGCCGGCGATGTCACCCAGTCCCGCATAATCGCTTCCGCTAAACATCCCAGACACCTTGTCCGCCAGGCCTTCGCCAAAGCGGTACCCGGCACTGGCGGCCTTGGAGTAGTCAATGTAGTCCATCTTCTTGACGTACTCGACCCAGCCAGCCTCGTCCTTGACCTTCTTTTGAGCAGACTCCAGCTTCGCGTAGAAACTGTCCAGCCCGCTGGTGAGGTCAACGGTTACACCTGGGATCTTATTGATGAGGGTCTCAATTCCGCTGGCCATGTTCGTGATATATCCGAGCACGGTCAGAGCCATATCATAGAAAAGCACCTTGACCGCGGCCACCGGGTCATTGAACAAATTTCCGAGGAAGTTTGCAAACATGGCAAAACCGTTATGCATCGGAACAATCGTACTGTTGAGTGCGAATGCTCCTAAAACCGCCAGAGCTCCGACAAGAATACCTGTAGCGGAGACGCCTGCACCGGTGAATTTGTTATAGGCAGCAACGCCGGCATACAGGGCGGCCACCAGGACAGCGAGCATCATTACCACCCAGGTAACGGGGCTGGCCAGCAAAGCGGAATTGTAGGTGAACTGGGCGGCGGATGCGGCTGCCGTACTCCCGGTCAGAACGCCGTATCCGATGGTCAGGAAGTTCACCAGGCCGTTGTAGATACCCATGGCGGCCGACGCGATCTGCGTCCAATGCGCGGCAACCTGGAACACCAGAAAGGCGGTGCCAAGTCCCAAAACAACCGGCCCAATCACGGAAATGTTATTGGCAAGCCAGTTAATAGCGGACAACAGCGGATTCAGCGCGCGGATCGCGATATTGGACGCCATTGTCCAGACCTGCCCCCAGGTCATGGGAATCCTTGCAAACCGCGTCTCCACCTCATCTGCAGTGCTGAACAAAGCTGCCTTGATGACATCCGCAGTGAGCAGTCCTTCAGAGGACCAGTCTTTCATAGCCCCTTCGGCGCCCTGCACATTACGCATATAGTCTTCAATGGCTTTCGCCAGCAGCGGGGCGTTTTCGATGATGCTTCGATACTCATCACCTTGCAGCCGCCCGGAAGCCATGGCCTGTGTCAGCTGGTACATGGCCGAAGATTGCTCCTGCGTGGACGCGCCGCCGATGGTGAAGTTCTTGTTCATCAGCTCCGTGAAGGCGATCATCTCATCATTGCTGTTGAACGCATCGCCCGCCAGCAGGCCAAGCTTGGAGATCGTTGCCGCGGTATCGGTATAGGACGCCCTGGCCCGCATGGCAGAGGCATAGATCTTCTTATTCAATTCATCCACCGACCCGCCGTCGTCAACGATCAGTTCAAGCCGGGCCTTATTCCCGGCAAGCGTATCGGATAGGCCTACCAGTTTCGAAAGGCTGAAAGCAGCGCCGGCGGCGCCGATATAGCCCTTGATGCGCCGCCAGACATCACCAATCATACTGGCCTGCCGTTCGGCATCCTGCTGCCGACGGCTGAAATCATCGACATTATCAGCAGCGTTCTGCACAGACCTGGAAGCCCGGTCAAAATATTCCGCCGTGTTTCGCCCGGCGGCATTCGTGGCGGTATCTGCCGCTCTGGCAGCCCGTTCAACTCGGGCATACCTGTCCGCGATCCGTTCCAGCCGGCGGCTGGCGGCGTCCCGGACAGTGATTTGGCTGGAGACCGACACACCGGTCACCTCCTCTTCAGCTTTTCTTCCCGCTCCTTTTCCCGCTTTATCTGCAGGTCAATGGAGGCATAAATGAAAGCGCGTTCTCTGGACGGGAGCGCCATCAATTCCCCGGGAAGGATGTTCAGTCTCTGGAGGGCAAAGTGGGCATAGTTCGCCTCGCCATTGCCCCCCTCTATCAGTTTTTTGCTTCTTCCTTCTGCTCGTTGATGTCATCGGAGAACCCGTTGATATCCTGAATCGCCATGAGCAGGTCAAGAAACTGACCGGGCTTCAGAAGGATGTCGATCAAGCTCTCGGCGCCGCGTACGCCGTGATGCGCCTGCAGCTCCGCGTCCTTAAAGTTCGGATCCAGGCAGCAGGTGGCGATCAGGCGGCAGTTGTAGAGGTCATTGTTGGTCTCCACTTCCTTCTGATGCGTCTTCTTGTTGAAGGTAGTCGTCTGGCAGCTCTTACGGATCTCTTTGTTCTGCGCCTCGGTAATGCTCCTGATGGTAAACGGCTCCGGGAAACCGGAAATATTGACAGTGGTCTGAACTTCCTTGCCGGCACCGTCGCTCATCAGAAAATCCATCAGCTTACTCAATGAAAAACATCTCCTTTACAGCGAGGGCACCCCACAACGGAGTGCCCTCATGAAATCAGATCTTATTGAACGCGGACAGGATCTCGAAGTCCTCGAAGGTGAAATCCACATCCTCCTGCAGGGGATCGTCGGAGTCACCGTCCAGCATGGCCAGAACAGTGGAGTCCAGGTTCACATCGGACAGGAGAATGGTCTGCGTGCCCGCGGAAGAAGCGGGATCAGAGTTCTCAATGACCATATCGAAGTATGCGTCCACGCCGGTGCGCTTCCACTCCGCCAGCTGCTCCCGGAACATGGGAGAAAGGTAGTAGATAGTCATGGAGCCGGTACCCTCGGCGCCGGTGGTCTTGTGACCGACCATGCGCTTTCCGATGGCCTTGACCTGGCCCTTGGACTTCTCCACCTTGGCGTTGATGGAGCGGGCATAGAACATTTCCTCGTTATTGCCGTTGATCTTCGCATATGCCCGGCCTTCCTTGCCGGACAGGGTATCCATGGAAGAAATCTCTTTCATTGGTTATCGTTCCTCCCCTCAGTTAACCGTGACCTTCATATAAAGCTTCTCCATGCTGTCATTGGGCTGGAGAGCACAGAAGACCGCCACATCCCGCTTTCCGTTGCCCTGCTGGACGGTCACATCATCCGGCAGGAAGTTGCTGATGGCATCGATGCCTTCATACTGCTTGCCCAGGCTTACCAGATCCGCCTTGAACAGGCTTCTCCCGGTTTCGCTGTTCGTTTCAACGCCAAGATACTGCTGGCCGAAGATACGGGCGGTGTCACTGGCCCAGCCATCCAGGACACGGATGACGCGGTTGGAAGTCCAGTCCTCGGACACGCCACTACCGAAAGTCGTGCGGGAGTTGATATCGGACAGCACGCGAGCCTTGCCCTTTTCGGCATAGAAGACGAACTCGCCAGCCTTCAAAGCCGCCTCGTACTGTCCCTTGGTATACTTGATATCCACATCCACCGCATCATCGTAGGTGGTGTTCGTCAGGGATTCGTTCACTTCCGCGCTGGCGGAAGCGCCGGTCACCCACGCAACAGCCTTGTCGCCGGTGATCACGGTACCGTCGGACAGCTTGACGCCGTTCTTCACACTGATGATGCCGATGCTGTCAGCGCTGGTATGCTGATACAGGACGCCGGTGATGTACTTGCCCTCATCATCACGCAGCCGCTTGACAAAGGCGGTCACCAGAGACTTCACGCTGTCATCGGTGCCGGGATAGCCCAGAACATTGAAGTCCTCGACCTCCAGGGCATTCATCCACGCCGTGTATGCGCTGCCGTTGACGGTGCCATTGGTGCCGCCGGTCAGGCTGGCGGCCGCGGCGGCGGTCAGCGTAGCAGGCGTGCTGAAAGTCACATAATCATTAGCCTTCAGGCTGACCGCGCCGCCGGACTTCTTCACGGTCTGACGGTCCATCTCAGTGCCGTCCAGATAGGTCACCACATCCACATTGGCGGAGTTGTCGGCATTGGCCAGCACAGCCGCCTTCAGGGCATTGCCACGAGTACCGCCGTAGCGAGCGGTCACGCTCAGGCCACCGACCGTTACAGCAGCCTTTGCGCCGCCGGAGTTCACGCGGTAGATCAGCAGGGTCTTGGCACGTTTCAGAGCCTCACGAACCAGCAGGAGCTCAGAGGCGGTGGGATCATATCCCAGATCCTTCAGGGCCAGCTGGTTGAAATCACCGGCGGCCAGAGAATAGATCTGATTCTCAGGCCCCCAGGGGAGTTCCAGGGGCAGAGCGGCGATGCCGCGTGCGCCCATGGAAACGGTATTGCCGGAGGCGCGGAACTGATAGTACGCGCCGGGCAGGATTTTGTTCTGCACCGTAAAGGTGCCGCCACCAACAGGCATTTACTTCACCTGTCCTTTCAGAAATTTATTGACGAGACGCCTGGTCTCGTCTTTTGTGTATAGCTTGCCGTCTTCCAGCAGAGCGTTCACGAGGTCTGCCTGCTCCCGGAAGTCCTGGCACGCTGCCAGCTGCTTTTTTTCAAATGCGGGGGCCTCAGCTGCGGCAGCCCCTTTCTTCGTCGCCATTACTGCACGACCTCCTCAGTTTTCAGAGTTTCCATCGGCTCAGAAGCGGGGGCCGCCTCTACAAAGCGCAGGTCAATATCGAACAGGAACTGATAGTACCTGCCATCCGAGTCATTCCGTGCGCTCTGGTTGCTAAGATGCACCTGTCGGCCGCTTACATCCAGCATCCTGAAATGGTCGAACATGCTATCCGCCCACTCCAGATACTCCAATGTGTCCTTGCTGCGGAGGAAGTAGAGCACCTGCACGCCGACAGTGCGGCGCTGCTGACGATCCAGCCCGCGGGTCTGCTCAACGTCCTCCATGGCCACATAGAAAGCGCCGTCCGCATTCTGCGGGATCTCATCAGCATAGACCTTTCTTGATGGCCAGACGGCTTTCAGAGAGCCTGCAACAGCCTGGACAATATCATTCAGCGTCACCGGTGCCGTCCCCCTTTCCATTGATCCTCTGATTCAGAATGGCATTGAACTTTCTGTTCAACCTCGCATCCTGTGTCTGCTTTGTGCGCCGAATGGCTCGTCGCAGGGTGAAATGCCCATTGACGAAACCATTATAGGGGCCGACATACATACCGCCTGGGAATCCAGGCTGGTACACAAAGGTATGCCCCGCCCAGTACCCCGGGACGAAGTGCGAGCGGAAGCCGTACTCCAGATGCTTCGCATAGTCGAGGTTGTTATAAACATCGATGCTGTACAGCGGACCAGACCGCCTGATTTTTCCGCCGTCATAAGCCTTCTCATTGGCTCCAAGTGACAGGGCTTTGTCTCCGGCATGAAAATTCATACGGTAGGTACCGTTGTTGACGATGCCGTCCTCTTTGCAGATCCGGCGCGCCTGGCCTACCGCATAGACGCCCTCACCGATCACCAGCTGCTCCATGATCTTCGGCATATCGTCCGCCAGAGCCTCCATGCGTTTCCGCATCTCCGTGATGCCGCTGAAATCAACACTCACGGGAGGTCACGCCCTTTCAGGAAGATCTCCTGATGCGTGGCGTATCTGGCCGGACGGCCGACAGCTTCAAACAGCTCCTCAACACCGAAACGGGAAACGGCCACGCCATCCCCCGGCTTTACATCAAGCTCAGGTGCGGCAAACAGGACACAGTCATACTCCACATCCTGCTGCGCTGCAGTCTGGCGGCTGCTGTCTGATTTCCTGCTCAAGGCACACCGGATGCCGGAATATACAGGGGTGGGAGCCATCTTATCGATAGCCCCCACCTGTTTTGTTCCCATCCGGCTGATGACCGCTGTATCCTCATAGGTGGCCTCCAGAGCCGCACGTTCAGCGGTGGGGATACCAAATCCCATGATTACCACCTCAGCTTTCGCATGATTACCACCTCAGCTTTCGATAGGCGTTCAGAGTGGTTCTCCAGCCAAAGAAACCGTCTCCGCCGCCCAGTTCGAAAGTACCGGAGCTTGCATCAGCACCGGCCGCCGCTGCGAAGGACGTGGTAACGTCGCCGCGTTTTACAGATGTCACAGGCCCGGCGGCGACCTGTTCCTTACCGTATCCAGCGGACTTCCAGTGCGCCGCCGCGATCATGACCAACGGCCTTTCCAGCTGCTCCGGCAAGACATCCTGATTGATGTAGGCCAAAATCTGGTCTTCCACCAGTTCCAGTTCGAATGTGAACAGGTCATCCTTGGCAGGGTCGGTCACGCCAAGAATTTTCTTCAGCTGTTCAAGGCGTTCCGGCGTTACCATATCAGCCCACCAGCTTTACAGCCATGGTCTCATCCAGGGTCTTGATGCCGTAGATGATATCCAGGGAGACGGTGTCGGTCTTGGTATCCTGGTCATAGCCATAGACCACACGGACGCCGAGGCCGTTGTGGCTGACGATGGCAGCCTTGGAAGCGCCCATGGGCAGAGCCAGAGGACGGGTGACCAGGGCGATGGCATTCCGGTGGAAGGCCAGAGAATGGATCTTGTTGGCCACATAGGTCTTTGCATCGGTGTAGTCCTTCACCAGCTCAGCATCGATGCCGACCTCAGCAACAGCGCCGGCCGCGGCAGTCGCATCGGCGGTGAAATGATAGCGGTAGCCGTCCAGGATGAAGCAGTCGCCCTTCTTGACGGTTGCGGTGGCTGCCGTCACGCCGGAGAGCGCCACCTTCATTTCGCCCTTGCTGCCGGTGATCTTGAAGCTGGTGGCAGTACCGGGAGTGGTCGCCAGAGAGCCGGGGCAGTTCTGATCCATGTAGGTGTCCAGAGTATACAGGCGGCCCAGCTCAGCATTGCGCAGGGTCTCACCGTTGCCGGCATAGGCAACCTTGGACAGGTTATCGGTCAGAGCATAACGGTACTTATGGTTGGGATCCAGAACCAGGCGGCGCTGATCCATGGGGACCTTGGCGATGTCCAGGGCCTTGGACATGTCGGCGATATCCTTCAGATCAGTGGGGCTGGCAGTGCCGCTGACGGTGGCGGAGATATTGGAAACCTCATTCAGCAGGTCCTCGTCCACGGCCTGGGCAATGGCACGCATTGCGGGAGAGATCAGCTGCGTGGAGAAGTCCTTGATATCCAGGGTCAGCTCCTTGGAGGTAACGCCGAAGGACACGTCGCGGTGACGGTCGATCTTCACAGGCACGCTGCCCTCGGAAGCGTCCTGCCGGGAGATGGCGCCGGTGAAGTTCTTGGCGGTGAACTTGGCGGGCTTACGGATGGTGACAGTGTCACCGATCTGGGCAAACTCGTCAGAGTAGTCACGGTGAACCAGATTCGCCATGACCAGATTGTTCTCCAAAACGATCAAGGCCTCGCGGGCAATGATGTTGGGGGTCAGAAAAGCGTTGGGCATATTTGATTACTCCTTTCAGTTTCTAGGGAAGCCGTCCTGTTTTGCACGGTAGGCGGCGTATTCTTCCATAGACATTTTTTCAATTTCTTCCATGGTAGGCTGCTTCGCGGATGCGCCGGGCGTCTCGGGAGCCGGCTTCGCTCCGGCCAGATTAGGATTCGGAGCGGGTTCAGCAGACTTGAACAGATAGGGCTTGCTTTCCTGGATGGGCTTCAACAGCGCCTCCAGGTCAGTTTTCAGAGCACCGTCCTCACCGACCTCGATCTTGGACGCGTCCAGCAGGCCGATAACGTCAGCGGGGTCATGGACCTTACCGGACAGCGCCATGCGGAGGGCCGTGTCCTTCCGGATGCCAGCGATCTCCTTCTTGTGCTCGGTTTTCAGGGTCTCGATGGTGGTCTTGGCCTTTCCCGCGTCCTCTTCCAGCTTGGTGGGGTCACCGGAGCCGCCCAAGTCCTTGACGGCCTCCGCCGCCTTCTTCAAGGCATTCTCAGCGGATGTCGCGCGGCGCTTTTCGCCCTCGTACTTGTCCGCCGGGACAAAGGTACCGTCGTTGCCGACCACCAGGTCGACGTCCTTCCCATCCTTGCCCTTACCCTTCAGGGCGGTCTCCACCTGGGCGGTCAGTGCATCACCCAGCAGGGTCTTGATGCTCTCGAAAATCATGTGTTTTCTCCTCTCTGGCTGTTTATAAAGCGACTTCCACGCTCTTTGCCGCTCCCGTTGGTCAGGGACGGGAGGCCCTTGATGGTATGAAAAAACCGCCCATCAGGCGGTTTGATCAACAATATGGGTATAAGAAAACCACCGGCGCCTTTGGCAACGGTGGTTAATCTTCAATTACATCAGGGAGTTCTTCTCCGGTTCTCAGGCACTCGCGGATATATCCCACGAACTCCTCATAACTAATTTCTTCATAGTATATGTCTTCATACTCATCTGGCTCAATGCCGTTATGCTGTTCTGCATATTGCTGAAACAATTCATTCAGCTCATCAGTAACAAGACCGTTCCACATTCAAATCAGTCCTTTCAGTGCCATCATAGCATGAGTACTCAGATTTGGGAAGATATCTTCAAACATTTTTTTGACATCCGGGTCATTGTTGTAGTATGTTCGGCCGAACTGTGCCCACGCCTCTGCTTCGAGGTTTCCGGGTGTTTTCCAGTATTTTTTGCTGTGGCCAAATCCATACCATTCTTTTCCGCCGGACATTCCATTCAGGATATCCGCAATACCTCGATATGGATTATTAAGAGCTATATCTCCAGATTTTTTCGTTCGCACGGCATTTGGATACTTCATCTGTAGATATGCCTTAATATCACCATTACTGGCCATGTTCAAAGAAACCTGATCCTGTGCGATAGCCAGTGTCAATCCAGAACTGATTGCTCTGTCTGCATCCATCTCATGGAAAAGTTCGTGCGCAATAGTGCCTGGTGAAGAGTTGCTCCCCAGAACAACGGTATTCTTTGAGAACACTCCATGTAAATGGATGGATCCTTCTTTTTTGCTGATAGCATAATCAACGTCTCGGTAGACTTTTCTAAGGGCCTTAGCTACTTCCGGATTTGCGTTATTCAAGCCGGCACGAAAATCTTTTCGTACTTCCTGGGGAAGCGCACTGAACGAAACAACCTTTTTCCCAGTTACCAAGCTCTTTGCGGCTCTCCGGACGGTATCGGACACATCACTTTCTTCCTCAATGCCCTGCTTATCCTTCCACTCCTCATAGGTCATGCTCTCCGGCATCTTCTCACCGGAAGCAGCCCAGTCCGCAGCATCCTCAGGGTCATATTCAACCGTGGTGCATCGGTCATTGGGATGCATTGGGGGAAAGTTTACTCCGGGCGTGGCGTCTTTGATGGGGAAGTGCTTGCCGTCCAGAGCGCCGCAGACTTCGCAGGTGCGCGCATCCATCGTGGCCATGTACTCATACTCGGTGACGCCAGCGGCTGAATAGGCAGCCAGATCCGCCCGGTTATGGAGATGGCTTGTTTCAGTCCGCACAAGCCTCTCAGCCGCCTTGTAGGACTGTCCCATTTTATTCGACAGGGCTTTTGAGGTCTCCGGGAGGTTCTTTCCCTGGATAAGGCTCTGGGTGATGATCTCTCGGATGTTGAACACCAGGGCGTTTTTATTTTGCCACAGACGGTCAGAGAACATAGCGCCAGACCATGGGTACGATACGGCGTCCTGGATCATGCTGGGCGTCAGCTTCGCAACCTCAGATACCCAGCCGACGCGGGACTGGATGTCATAGTGCTTGTGATAATATGACTCCGTGTAGATCTCACCGAAGCCGGAAGTCAGCTCCTCCCGGCAGCGCTCATACATGACATCCATCTGAGCCTGTGCGTCTGCCAGCAGGGCTTCCAAACGGGAAATCTGGCTGTTGGCTGACAGGGCGTCCAGCTGAGCGGTCAGATCGGCCTTCACTTTCGGATCCGCCGCAGCGCTGATGTCTGCGACGTACTCCCCCAGCGTGGCCTTCCACTCCCTGGCTTCCTGGGCTGTCAGCTTACGCACGGCCTCCTCATAGGTCAGTCCATGCTTTGTGGCATACTTGCCGTAAAAGGACTGTATAGACTTTTTGAGCTTATCAGCAGCCTTCTGGTACTCGTTGAACATCCGCTTATTCAGCAGCGTTCCGCGCAGATAGGCTTCCTGCTCACGGGTCAGCGCGCGCCCCATCCAGTATTCTTTGTTCGGAGTCATTGCACCACCACCCGATCAGTTACTATTTGGTTGTGTCTCCGCCGACATCGTCATCGGAGAACAGGTCTTTCCCATAGTCCTTCATTTCCTGCTCCCGCTGCTTCTTGATGGCGGCCAGTTCCGCATCCACGTCCTTCACCCACGGGTGATTCTCCAGCAGGGTGCGCTTGGACAGCAGCGAGGCGCTGCTGTTGATGTTGGCGATGATCTCCGTCTCGTCCACCGGCATATCCATGTTGAACTGAATATCGAAGGTTTCAGAGCGGAAGTCGCCGACGCCCTTCATCTGGAGCCAAGTGTCCAAGAACGGCTTCATCCGCAGGAAGGCCGCCTGAAGCTCAGCGCCCAGATCTGCGCAGTCAGCATCGAGATCCATGTACCGGAAGCCGATGGCCTTTCCGGATGCGTTCCCGAGGTCAGGGTCTTTGGTATCGACGGCGGATGCGAAATCATACAAGTCACGCCGCTGCTTATCCAGGAACGACAATACAGCATCCACGTTGATGTCTGCCTGCAGCTTATCGACGCCGCCGTCACCGTCCACGCGGATCGCCAGGTGCTTCTTCAGCTCAACCAGGAACTGACCGAGATCCTCGCCGCCGTAATTCCGCAGCACATAGATGAACTTTGCAATATCCCGAAGCACGTCGGCGGTCACACTGGTTTGCCAGTTGTAATCGTCCACCAGCTCCTTGATGAAGCGCAGAAGAGGAAGTTCCTCCTCGTTGTATCTGAGCCAGATGAGCGGCACGGAAGTCCAGTTATACGGCTGCGGCCCATATGTGAAATGGCTTTCCTGCTCCTCGGGAATCTCCTTGTAATGGCCGTCGTTGTTCTCGTCAGTGAACCGGCGTACGCCTTCCAGGTTCCAGAATTCAGCATGGCCAACCTTTTTTCGCTTCTGGCCGATAAAGACGGTCTGCTCGTAGAAGCGAATAAAGCCGTCCAGCTCATCTACTCTCTTCCAGAGAGGGATGACCTCCTTATACGGCAGAACAGAGAAGCACAGCTTCCCCTCGGAATCAATATAGGGCTGCAGCCAGCCCACACCATCCCGGATGGCATTCTTTCCGATGCGTTGGATCTTCCGGCGGAATTCATTGTCAAACAGAGCGGTCAGCGCATCGCCGTACTGCTTGTTCTCAGTCGACACCGACCACGGGCGGGACAGGAGATATCTGACCTTCTGATCCACCACGCGGCGGTAAATAGGGTGCTCAATGCGGCAGTTGGAGCGTCCTTCGATGTCCACCTGCTTCTTCTGGATATCAGAGCGGTTTTTGTAATACTCCTCCGCCGTCAGGATCTCCGCATACTGCGGGGACTTTCGGAAGTCTTCAATCTCCTGGCTGACGATCTGCTCCAGCGTCATAGGCGCCGTGTCTGGGGCGCTGAGTGCCGCATTGATGAGTTCGGTTTGAGTGTACTGCATAGGCTCACCTCAAGATGCTGATGCTTGGCCGCTTCATGTCATCCTCACATGCATAGCGGATAGCATCGATATGATGGTTGTCATGGTCTGGGAACCCGGCCTTGAAGTTCCCGTCCTTGTCCCGATCCAGCTCATAGCCGGAGAATTCTCGTGCTGTCTCCGGGCACCTGACGGGGTCAATGATGATCTCCTCCAGGTCCTGCAGCCACTTGATGCCATACTCAACGCTGTCCGGACCTTTCTTTGCGCCGGCAACATTCAAGCCAAGATCGCGCATTTCATCAATGCTCTTCGGCTCGGCGCTGTCGCAGGTGATCCGCTTAGTGCCTGCCAGCGGCTTGATGAGTTCCGCCGCCTTTCGGTTCTTCAGACGTACTTGATGCAGTTCCCGGAAAATGTAAATGCGCCGTCTGGTCTTGTCGTAATGGCATTCGTTATAGGCAAAGGGGTCTGTGGCATAGCCCCAGTCGATACCGCGGCGAATACGGTCAAAGCGGGCGATCACCTCATCTGGCAGTTCTACGAAGTTCACGTTGTCGAAAACTTCGCCGCCGGTGCCTGTGACCTCACCCAGATATTCATGTGCGTACGCGGTCGGCTTCGTTTCCTTCAGGTGTTCCGCCTCAACAATGAACGGCTCACCCAACCACTCCCGCGGAACGGTCAGATAGGTTGAGTGGACGACCATCGTACCGGGGTGGCTGACGGAAACATACTGATTGCACCAGTTCCGGGATGAAGGCGGCGGGTTGAATGTGTAGAAGAAAGCAAAATTCCGGCCGCCGCGCATCAGAGACTGATTCAGGGAACGGATCTTTTCCTCCCCCTCGAACTCATTGACCTCCTCATACCAGGCATACTTGATATACCCGATGGGCGCTTTGATGGATTTGACCTTCGTTGGGTCATCCACGCCGCGGAAAAGGATCTGCTGGCCGCTCGGCCTGTAGGTCAGGGCCAGCGGAGAAACTGTGGCTTTCCACAGGTGCGAAACACCGAGAATGTGAAGACCCCACAAGATCTGTGCAAACACAGAATCCCGCAGGGTCACACTATATCTTCGGAGAACTACCGCATTCGTCATCTCTCCGGCTTTCTCATCCCGCATGATGCCAAGTGGGATCTCTACGCCGACAAAGGATGACTTTGTAGAGCCACGGCCGCCCGGCAGCCAGTAATGCGTATGGCCGCCGGCTTTGATGTCCCGGTGGATTTCCCGGAAGGCGGGGGCGACTGCGGAAGAAAGCCGGATTTGTGCGTTAGAGGTCGTCAATGATCTCAACCCCCGCTTCTCCCTGGCTGTCCTCTTCTCCGATCAGGTCAACAATGACCTTTGCGGCTCTGGCATCTCCGGCAGTGGCCGCCATCGTCAGCCCGATAATCATGGCCATCTGATTGTCGATGTCCTCAGGGTCCACGCCGCAGCGGGCAATTTTATTCCATGTCCGGCGGTCAGAGACAGGCAGAGAAAGATAAACATCCGCCGCCTCTCTCAGGCTGCGTTTCCTGCGGCGGGCGACCGTCTGTGCTGCTTGTCCCATCTGCCTAATTCTCTTTGCGTCCTCTTTGCCACGCTCGGTAAGCGGAATGAGGTTCTGCTCATTGGCCAATGTCCACCACCTCTCAACGTAAAATGTGCATGCAAAAAGCAGAGAGGCCTTTTTTCTACCTCTCTGCTTTGTTTCAGCCTACACTATATCACAGTTCATATAGGACATTCAAGGACATCTTTTCCAACGCCGCTCTATGAAGCCTTACCAAATGACGATCACTGTATCCGAGTTTACCCGCGATTTGGTGGAAGCTTAACCCGTCAAGGTACCTCATCTGAAGTACTTCTTGGAGTACCGGGTCTCTCAAGCTCTCAATGGCGTTCTCTATCATCCCGCGGGTACGAATGAGATCCGATTGATAATCCATGAACCGTCTGATCAGCTTATCGATTTGCTCAACGGCTTCTTCGATGCTGCGCCTATTGGAGCCCCCGGAAGCAGGAGCGGCATGGTACGATGCTGTCATCCTCTCAGCATTAGATCTCCACTTCTGGATTTCCCGTTCAAGCCACTCGATTTCCCGCACGGTCGAACGATACTTCAGAAGGATCTCTTTTTTTTCGCGGGTTGTCATATCCATACCAGACCACCATCAGAAACTATATTTCAGGCACCTTCTCAGATGCTTCTTCGCCCGAATGATTGTCCTAGACACCGTGGACCGATTTACGCCAAGTTCTTCGGAGATCTCAGATATTTTCATGTTCTGTTCAAATCTCATCTCAAGCATTTGCCGTTGCCGAGGTGTCAATTCTTCCTCCCGGGCTTTTCTGAGGTTACGCATGAGCCGCTCCATCTGCTCCCCGTTGTCACCGGCGTTCTCCCGGATCCAGACGGCCATACCGCATTCAAACTCGCCAGCCTTGGTATCAAAGGGTATACCTCCCATGCTTGTGATAGCTCCTCTCATAATATCGCGCGGTCAGTTCCGCAAGATCCCTGCATTCCTGCAGCATAGGTGTCAACTCTTTGATCCTCCGGTCAATCTTGTAGGAGGCAGTCGGGCTATTGGCCGCTTTTTTCTCCGCACGAAGCTCCCGGATGCGAGCGCAGATCAGATTCGCACTCTCCGTATATTCAACAGACATCTCCTTCAGCGTCATGCGGAAATCCCTTTCTTGGCGTTGCGGCGGCGGAGATTATCTCCACACATCCCCGCCGCCGGCAAAAAGCCTTTGACTACGCAGGGCCCAGCAGCCCTAAGTCCATTATACCAGCAAAAAACGGACAAACAGGGACAGGTTTTTGATACTGCGAAAAAAGCGGGGGCGTTGTTGCCCCCACTCAGTGTCTCAGCAGGTAACGGTTATGCCTCTTCCGCACCGCCTCCGCCGTATTTCCTCCGCCCACTCTCTCTGCGACCCGCTCCCAACTGCACCCATCGATGTATCTCAACTCGAAGATTCGCCGCGTAAGGGCATCTTCAATTCTCGCGATATAGCCGCGTAAGTACGCAAGTTCAGCCTTATCTTCGGCCGAAATCAAATATGGGATTTGTTTAAGGCGTTTTGGATTCATGCAGAACACACCCCCTTTATTTCTCCTTCCGCGCGCGGTCAATTCTCGCCTTCAGCGCCTGCATCAACGCTTCCTGGGTATCCTCCTTTCCATGAAGGGACGCCAGAACATCCTCGTCCACGCCACCCTGCACCGCCAGAATATGGGTGATGACCGGGTACTGCTGCCCCTGACGGTGGAGGCGCTTGTTGGCCTGCTGGAAGATCTCCAGCGCCCAGTTCGGCAGCGTGTACCAGATGCAGTGATGCCCACCGGCCTGCAGATTCAAGCCGTAGCCGCAGCTGACCGGGTGTGCCAGCAGTACGTCCACATTCCCGGCGTTCCATGCACGTTCATCCTCCGGGCCATTGTAAACCCGTATCCGCCGCCCCGTAGCCTCCAAGGCTTTTACAATGCGGTCCCGCTCATGCTGGAACCAGTAAAACACCAGGGCGTGCTCACCGTTCAGCTGCTCGATCAGCTCCAGGAAGGCATCCAGCTTGCAGTTATGGACCGGGACAACTTCGCCATCATTGCTGTATACGGCGCCGCCGCAAAGCTGCAGCAGCTTTCCGTTCAGGACGGCCGCGCTGCCGGCGGTGATGGTCTCGCTGTCCACCTGCAGCAACATCTCCCGTTCCAGCTTGTTGTAGGATTTCTTCGCCGTGGCATCCAGCGCCACCGGGACGATGTCCTCCACATAGTCTGGGAGAGTCAGATAGTCCTCGGTCTTCATGCTGACGCAGATGTCGGAGATGGCCGCCCGGATCTTTGCATCGGCACCGGGAAGCAGGGAATAGGTCCTGTACTGCTGCCCGGGGTGTGCGTGATCCTGGCTCATGAACGCCTCACGGAAGGACGTCACCGTGCGGCCCAGCCGGGCACCACCGTCCAGGAGATACACCTGGGCGTACAGGTCCTCCATGCCGTTGGGGGACGGCGTGCCGGTCAGTTCCACCAGGCGCTTGATGTAGGCCCGGACCCTCTTCAGGGCCATAAACCGCTTAGATCTCGCATTCTTGAAGCTGGTGGATTCATCCAGGACTACCATGTCAAAGTCCCAGTTGTTCCGCAGGTAGTCCGCCAGCCACACCAGGTTTTCCCGATTGATGACCCAGATATCTCCCGGTGCATACAGGGCGTTGACACGCTGCTTCTCCGTTCCCAGGATGGGGATCACCCGCAGCCCCTTCAGGTGATCCCACTTCTCGGCCTCCGCCGCCCACGTGGCCTCGGCTACCTTCTTTGGCGCTACCACCAACGGCCGCATGACCTGCCACCGGTTGAACTTCAACTCCTTGATGGCCGTCAGCGTAATGACGGTCTTACCCAGGCCGGGCTCCAGGAACAACCCCACCACCGGATCCGACACGACGCGGTCGATGGCATACTGCTGGTACGGATGTGGAATGAATTTCATGACGGGAACACCTCCTCCACGAAAGCCCGAACCTGGTCCATCCCTTTCAGGGTCCTGACCTCGGCGCCCCGCTTTCGCATCTCTTCATGCTGGTACTTCTGGATAGCTGCCAGACGCCCCACCTCAGTTTTCAACTCTACGTACACTGTTCTGCCAGCTGGGGTAATGACGATCCTGTCCGGCACGCCGGGGTTCCCCGGAGAAACGAATTTATAACAAAGCCCCCCGCGGCTGCGAACCATCTTCACCAGCCGGGCTTCAATACTGCTCTCTTTCATTTGGCACACTCCTTGCTACGCGCGCCCGCACGCACACGCATATACATACACACATCAGGCGGGTTAGGCGGGCGTATACCTCTCTAATTTACCTATTTTTTTATTTATTTATATAAATGTTGCTATGTTGCTTTTAGGCTGTATCTGTTGTGGCAGTAAGCTTTGACTGGGCAACATTCAAACTTTTACATTGTTGCTAATGTTGTCGTAAGAATGTTGCCCGAATTTAGATTGTTGCTCCTACTTTGTTGCCGGATTTAATTCAAAACACCGCTGCTTTCCGTAGGGCTTTCCCGCATCTCGAACGCCGACGCTTTCCCATTTGGCCGTGTTTTCCAGCAGACCGTTTATCTCCCGCGTGTCTCGTTTCGTCATGTCACCTTTCCGGCGGTTCAGCGCCTCGCACCAGATCTCCACCGCGCAGATCCGATGCATGGGCTCCAGGGCGCCTTCATAGCGGAGTCCCCCGCACCTGAAGGCCTCCCGCTGCGCGGTATCCATCTTCATCCAGTCCGCCGGGACTTCCCGGGCCAGGTAGTCCGCGATAATGCCTTCCCACGGGTGCCGGGCCCGGTGCTCCTCCTGGATCCTCCGGGCTTCCCGCTCCAGTTCAGGAGGCAGGTACAGAGACTCCCCAATGCGCCAATAGGCCACTGCCTCCGCCCAGATCTGGTCACGCTCTCCGGCCATATCCCGGAATACGTTTTTACACCGCCCCTGCTGGTCAATATCGACCACCCAGAAGCGCCGGCTGCCGGTGGTGTCCGTCAGGCACTCCTTACTGTTCGTGGTGCCGAAGAATACGCACTGCCGGGGCCTGTCTGCGGTATAGCGGCCGTAGGCGGCACGGTAGTAGTCATTGGTCTTCGACAGGAACATCTTGACAGCGTCGACTTCTGCCTTCGCCATAGCCTGCATTTCAGCCACCTCGTCGATCCAGGTTCCCTGAATCGTTTCCATGGCGTCCTTATCGCCGAATGTGCGCAGGGAATCCGAGAACCATTCTCCACCCATTCTGGCCAGCAGCGTGGACTTATGGCGGCCCTGCCCGCCCACCAGTACCAGCATGGTGTCATACTTGCACCCTGGCGTCATAACGCGGGCCACCGCCGCCGTGAATGCCTTACGGGTCACAGCACGGGTATAGGCCGTGTCCGCCGCGCCCAGGTAGTCGATCAGCAGCGTATCCAGCCGTGCCTTCCCGTCCCAGCTGAGGCCGTTCAGGTAGTCTCTGACAGGATGGTATGCCTGATCGCTGGCGGTCGCCGCTATGGCATCCAAAATGTCATTTTTTGCCAGCTTCCCGAAGAACGGCTCCAGATAGATCCGCAGCTGGGCGGCGTCATCGTCGTTCCACGTAGCCGACGTGCCCGGGCGTTTCCACGGCATTGTGCCGACGGTGTCGATACGGCCAGAGAACAGGTTCAGCCGGAGTTTCCCCTTCAGCTGAGGATCATGCTCCAGCAGCGTCCGGAGGTTCTTCATGGACTTCATGGGCTTGCCCTGGGTGTCGATCTCCATCAGAGGCGGGCGGCGCCACGCACCGTCATCTTCCTCCTCCGCCGCCGGATCAGCCACAGGCGTAAAGGCGTCCTTTGCCTTATCCCAGCGTTCGTCCATCAACAGTCCGGCCACGTGGTCGTCCTTCAGAGCGGCCGCAGACATGGCGGCATAGGAGGGCAGACGGTTGACCGGCGTGCCCGGTGCCGCGTCATCATCCAAATCGCCGAAACGGTGGAGGCGAACCATATCGAATGAGTTGACCAACTTCCCGCTGCAGGGGTCTGTGGCGTGGTGTGAAAACAGGAATTTGCCACTGTCATAAAGCACCGCGCCGCCGGTGGTAGAGCCGCCGGTGAAAGTGTAGCGGCCAGGCATGGTGTCCACCGGCGTATAGACGCCGGGGAGGAAGGCAGCCATAGCGGCTTCAATATCGTAGGTCCTGCAGAAAGCGCCCACAACGCCACTCTTGGCCAGCGGGTCCCCCTGTTTTGCCGCCGGCCGTGCAAGCGCTGCGGTGCCCGGCAGAGCGGGCCAGGAGGTGATGTCACGCCAGTTCTCGTATGTACCCAGAAGGCCATCTACTGCCAGCAGGGGCCTGTCCTCGTAGTGATAGATATACTGGCTGTCCTTACAGCAGCTGGGCCAGTACATGAGCCGCACGGCCTCAAAGGTAGTCTGGTCCGCCAGCTCCATACCGATTACATCGGCCATCTTGCGGGCGAGGGGCTCATATTCATCCGCCGTGCAGGTACGGTCCAGGGGGAAGATGATCCGGAGTCTGGGCGCCGCCGGCATGTGCTTGCGGGTGGAGTAGACACAGTACCCGCAACCAAGACTTTCCAGCCGCTTCAGCACCGCGTCCGTGCCGCCGGCGGGGATGTTGTCCAAGTCCAGCGTAATGAGGTCACGCCCGGTTACAGCATTGGCCTTCCGGCGGGTACCGGACAGCGTTCCGCCTACGAAGCCGCCCTTGTCCTTCAGGTCATCCTGTTGACCCTTCGGCATGGCCATGTACTCCGCAAGCGTTTCCCCGCCGCGCTCCGGGAGGCTCAGACGGGTATAGAACTCAGACAGCATCAGGGTCTGCGGGAGCCACTGGGTGGCCCGTCTGCTGGCTCCCGTGGTGATTGTGATTCTCCGATCGTTTATCATATGGATAGCCTCCTGAAGGCGGATTTATTGGACCGTGCCAGCCTCATGCGGCCAGCTTCGGCATATATGCGGCCTTGGCCCGGCCGCAGGGCATTTAGCTTTTAGGCAGCTGTCTCGGTTCAAAGCGCCACTTTCGAGCGTCATCACCGATTTTCTGGAACAGTCACGGCATTCCTCACTGTATTTCGTTAATCTATTCATCAATTGCCTCCTCGTTCGTCTCCACGCCGAAATAGTGCTTCCGCCGTGACCGGCGAAAGACACCATTTCGGCGCTCGTCTGTTGGGTATACATAGTAGACAGACCGTGCGCCGGGTCTGACAGCTGAAAGCCTTGTGCGGCAATGGGAAGACCCAACAGACAACAGATGCAATATCAGCAGCAGATCCGTGGCTAAAATGCATGGTCATCTGTTGGGTGTCTTCACCCCCAAAAGTTGCAGATCTGGCAGAAGCCGGAACACTTTTTTACCGTAGGGCTTTATAGCTAAGGTGAAAAACTGCGACCGTGCCAATCCCCAAACGCAGCCTTTTCAATGGATCCTGTCTTTTCCGGCATATCGGATCTTTAGGCGTCAAAATCGGGGCAAAATCCGATATTATGAAGAGGCCGGAAACGCTCTTTTTTTGGGGGCCAAAACCACTACCAAAAGTTGTTATGAAATCGGAACAGAAATTGGTAGTGGTTTTGGCCCTTTTGACTGTCCCCATCCTGGGGATGCAGAAACAGGTAGTGGTTTAAGGGGGTTTCACCGTCTGAGTGTCTGGTGTCAGGACAGTTTTAGGCTGTGTGGCAGTCTCAGGCAGCCTATCCATATATGGGCTCAATGGGTATCGGCAATGACAATGGCATCCAGTGGGTCACCTTCGCCTCCGTCCATCATCGCGCCGCAATCCTCGCAGTATTTTTTAGTAGGCTTATCCCAACTGCCCTCAGTGGTGCTGACAAAGCCGCACGCAGAGCAACACCACTCGTCCCCGCCAAGATGCGCCCACCGCCCATGCACCACCGGGGCAACATCGGCGGCGGACAGGGCCTCAATATACTGCGACGGCTCAAGCCCTTTTGCCCATGCGTGCTTCGCAGCATCAATCGCCGCACTGCGCTCAATGTATTCAGCCATACTCATCCCCCGTGCTTTCTTTCGACGCTATGCATCAAATCCAGAACGTCCTGTGCAAATGGATATTCGCCTGTATTGTCCCTCACGACTTCCGTTAGGAAACTCTCCATATCGCGCCAGCATTCCAGATAAAACATCAGTTCATCATCTCGGTTCATCCTTCATCGCCTCCAATGCCGCTTCCGCCTCCTCGCGGTTGAGGAATACGGTCTTGCCGATCTCGCTATCAGGCGTATAAACATCATCTACCGGGTCACCAAGATAAAACCCATCCGGTGAAATCGCTCCAATCACTTCTTTGCTGATATACCAGCCGTTTGTTTCTGGGTAGAAAATTGCGCCATCCTGAAGAAGAACATATACAGTTTCGCCGATCCTGTACGGCCGCACCTCCACCTGCGCCCGCAGCTTTTCGATTTCCAGCTGCAGCGCCGCAATGTGGGTATTCTGATTGGCAATCCGATCAGTGGCCTCTCGAATAATCGCGCATCCGGACACGCCGCAGTTATGCTCATGTCCGCATCCTAAGCAGGCCAGGCTCCCGGTTTCGACCTTCAGCCGGCGGAGCGCATTTACGAGTTCTTGATCTCTCATTTGCCTTCACGCCCTCCCTATATCCGTTCATCGCCGATAAGCCCATGCAGCCGTGCCACGGCCAGCAGTTCCTTGATTACCGCCGTCATTCTGGAGAGCTTCAGATCCTCAGCAGCACGTTCGGCAGCAGCGGCGCTGGAAGCCACCCGGCTGATATCAACTCTGAGAGAGGTTAGGCTTCTATGATTCTCTTCTGCATTGGCAGCCATTCTCAGAGCCGCCGCCAGATCTTCGCTGTTCCGGTAGTCTCTGCTATACCGTGTGATTCCAGTTTCCTGATAATTCTTATATGCTTTATCTGCCTTCTCCTGGTGCTTGTCCGCCAGGGCAATCAGTTCTTCTTTTGTCATACTTTTCTCCTTCAACGTTTTTCCTTCAGCTTTTCCCGGAAGTAGAGGTTCTCAATGGCGTAGCGTTCCTCGAACGGGCGGATGTTCTCGCCGCAGGCCGCTCGCAGGGCCCGATCCATCTTCTCCTTGGTGTAGACGATCTCCGGATCGTCGGCGGCGTCATCAACGCACATCTGCGCGTAGGTCATGAAGGTATCCAGGAACGCAGATTCAAAACGAGCGGTCATTTTGGGACCGAAGTGAAACTCGTTGTGCAGTGCGATCAGAGCAACGTCAAGGCACTGCTGCACCGTGAAGCCCTTGATTACATGATTGTCATACTGGAGCTGCTTGATGGCTTTCTGTGCCTGCAGCAGCTGAACGTAAGTATTAGGTTTCGGCATTTTTGATTGACCTCCCCCAACCCTCCAGCAGCGCCCCCATTGCGCCGGCATCCAGATCCGAGAACTCGTCCTCGTCAACGCCGGCGATCAGGATCGGGCCGACAAAATTCACTCCGAAGATCCGGCAGTTGTGGGGAAGCCCCCGCAGGCGCCCCTCTTCGTTGCAAATGATTACCACATCCGTGGCAATGGTCACGGTTTCAATGTAGCCGCCGACGGTGGCCTGCAACTCTTCCAGCGTGTTGGGAATATCCCGGGGTTCCGGCGCGCAGCCAGGGGCTTTATAGATTACTCGCATACAAAATCCTTTCTCGGCCTTCCACGATAATAAATTTCCTTCGCAAAATAGCTATGGGTGCATTTCAAATCAGGCATATACAGGTCAACCGCCATACGACGTGCGGCCCTATGAATTCGCTGTACTTTTCCGGTCTGGATCATACCACCAACATTTCCGCTTTCTCGGACAAGGCTAAATCTGAAGGTCTCGCCGAGAGTAGCGGTAAAGTTGGCGCACTGGACCGATTTGATTTCACTCATCGTCCTCATCCTCGCTCTCGTGTTCATATTCCTCCGCAGTCATGAACTCCAGCTTCTCAGGCGGAACGTTAAGCATCGCTGCCATGCTTGATTTGCAGTCCACGGCCATAATGTCATTGAGGTCTTCTAACTTAGCACCCGGGATAAGCTCAAAGGACTGCTTTGCGAAGCCTACGGTCCCGGGGCCGCCGTAAAGCTCCGCATCATGAACCCGGAAATAGAGAGTTGCTTTTACTTCAAAATTAGACGAAAAACTCATAAATGATTACCTTCTTTCGTGGTGGTTTAGAGGCAATGCTATAAATTTTTATAGGATCACAGCCTGCCTCTCGCGTGGAGCACAGCATATTTCTTCTGGGCCTGCTTCTTCCGCATGGCCCGACACTTCGGGCAGAAGGTCTGTTCCCGCCGTTCCAAAAACTCCCCGCCGCACATCCGGCAATACTGAGGCTTGATCCGCCGGAACTCCGTACAGGAATCACAATCGGTACAGCCAGCAGAACAGCCTTTAATCAGGTCCCAGTTCTGACACATGAACCGCTGCCAGTAAGGGTCATAACCCAAATCATTCAGCCGCTTTCGAAGCAGCGCGTCCAGAACTGAGAGATTCTTTCGCACCTCTGTCCGGGTTCTGGAGAGGTTAAAGCCCTGCTTCACGGTGGGCTCCGGGGCGCCGTAGCCCCACGGCCCGCCCTTCAGCATAGCGCGTACTTTGTCGGCATCCTCGGTCAGATATGTAAAATAGACCTTCCCACGGACGGCCTTCTCAGAGCGCCCAATGACCTTGCCGATCATTGGATAGCTGTCACCATGCCGGATGCCGTCAGCCAAAGCCTGGTAGTCCGTGTCCGTCCACACGCTTGACTTCCCGTGATTGTCGGCGCGAACCGGGCGTTCCTTCAGACCGAGGTCATTGCATCGGCGCGTAATCGCACCTTCGGAACGACACAGGATCTCAGATAGCTCCGCATAACCGTACTTATGCTTCTGGAGGAGCATCTTCAGGCGGCTGTCCTCGTCCGGAGTCCAAGGATCTTTCCTTTGCAGGGCGAACGCCTGAAAGTCCTTTTTGCGCTGCTCCGGTACCCATTTCGGCTCCTTGCCCAGCGCCAGCGGCTCCAACTTGGAGAAGTCGATGAAGCTTCTGTGCCGCTCCGCCCACGCCCAGAACTCATCCAGGTAAACCACCCGCCATACGCATTTATCAACACGTTTGGTATTGATCGGGAAACCTCTTCGGCGGACCCAGCTCTCCATTTGGTAGCTGTATGACTTGGCATTATCCGTAAGCGCAATCATCAGCTGGTTGAAGGTCACATAGTCGCCAGAACCCAGCATCCCACCCAAGCCCATCCGGACCGCCCGAACCTTTACAGCATGCACCGTGCGCCCCAGCTTCTTTGCGATACCGGGGATGGACACCGTGCCCCAATGGTCTTCCAGATACCGTTCTTCTTCCGGCGTCCAAGTCTTCTGCGGGGAGCATCGCAGTTCCCGGCGCTTGGCACGCACAGCGCCCTCCATCCGCTTCAGGGCCGTAGCCATCTCTGCGTCGCTCTGTGTTTTCCAGTGGTCGCGGATGTACTGCTCTTCTTCACTTGTCCAACGGCGATAGTCGTTCATAAGTCAATCCTTTTTGAAATATCCGTCCACCCAGCCATCAGCGTTCAGCGGCAGCCCCGGCGCCCATGGGATCGGCTGCGACATGATCTCTACCACCCGATCAAGATTGGCCAGCTCCGTGGGGGCCTCGATCACTACCTCGTCATGGATGTCGAATACGATCCGGTAGCCGGCGGCGGTCAGCTGTTCCATAGCGAAGAATAGGCAATCCCGGGCCACAGCCTGCGTGATATTCTCCACCAGCTTACCGCCGTAGGTCTCCAGCTCCGTCCATCTCTTGGAGGTCTGGTTCTGGCCCCAATAACACAGGCTAGGCTTGCCAAAACGATTGACGCCCATATGGGGCTGCACATAGTAGAGCTTTCGCTTGCTGGGGAGTAGGATTGTCATAAAATCCAGACCGTTATCCGGGTCAAATTCCCGCCCAATAGTGACGGGGCCCACCGTGGACGTCCGGCCGTTCTGCACGGCCTCCAGCGCCGCCGCCTCAATCTGATACCAGAAGTTCACAATAGCAGGGTTAGACCGGCGCCAGCGGTTTACAATGTCCGGCAGCTCATCTTCCGTCAAGCCGCTGCGAAGAGCCCCCATATTGATAAGCGCCCCGGAGCTGCCTTGATAACCCAGCGCCAGCGTAGCCACCTTGCCTTTTGCCCGGTAGGCGTACTCTGGATTGCCTTTCTTGATTTTGTCCATAGGCACACCAAACATCTGGGAAGCCGTGGCCTCATAAATCTTGCCGTGGGTTCTGAAGACCTCCAGCACCCATTCCTCACCGGCAAGCCAGGCGATCACCCGGGCCTCAATAGCCGAGAAGTCAGCATCGATGAAAGACATACCCGGCGCCGCCACAAACACCGTGCGAATCAGCGCCGAAAGGGTGGCGGTAACGCTGCCATAGATCAGTCGCAGCGCGTCCAGGTTTCGGCCCCGTACCAATTCCCGGGCAGCGCCCGCGGCAGGGACAACGTCGTGTGGAAGGTTCTGTACCTGCACCAACCGGCCGGCTTCCCGCCCGGTACGGTTGGCACCGTAAAACTGCAGCAGGCCCCGGATACGGTTATCCGCGCAGACACAGGTTTCTACGGCGTTATATTTCTTTGTGCTGGTTTTCCCCAGTTCTTTCCGGATTTCCAGCATCCGCCGGGCGTCCTCACTGGGTAATTCCTTTCCCAGCAAGTCTGTGACCATATCTTTCGGGAGGTGCGTGAGCTCTTCGCCGGTTTTTTGCTGTAGCGATTTGGTAAGTTGTGCGAGGCTGTTCGGGTTCTCAAGACGGCTGATGGGTAGGGCCTCATCCAACAGCTGGTTCTTTACGGTTTCGCCCAGGTAGATGGCACCGTCAGCGAGGTTCATATCGACCGCCACGCCGCGCAGGTTGATGAGCTGGTCCAGCTCCCATTGGCGCTGGACGGTCTCTGGGACAGCCACCCGGGCCAGACGTCGGTCAATCTCCATCTCCGCAACTACGTCCTGGCCGTTGTAGGTCTTGAACAGTTCCCACCTTTCAGGCTCATGCTGTGGCAGGTTCCGGGTACGGCCACCGTTGCTCTTTGTCGGGCTACAGGGCACACAGAAATACCGGATCAGCGCCTTGCCCGCAGTCAGCTTCTGTTTATCCTCTGGCAGCCCCAAAGCGCGGCCAGTGGCATCCAGTCCGGCGGGGTAGCCGGCATACATACCATGCAGCATAGAACAGCTCCATTGAGGCAGCCATGTAATGGCGGAGAAGCCGTTGTGCTGTTCATCTTCAGCAAGCTTGAAATGCCGGCTCAAGCAATACCATTCAAAGGCTGCGTTATAAGCGTGCTTGATGCAGTCCCGGTCAAAGAGCCAGCGCAGGACTTCCTGCGGCAGATAGGCCCCTGGCTGTGTCAGGTCTACCACCTGCACCGGTGCTCCATCCAAAGAGTAGCCAAACAGAAGGACTTGGAAGGCGGGACTCTGCGCATATTTATAAAGGCCGGCTTTGCCGATGTCGATGTCGCTGAAGGTTTCAAGGTCAATAAAAAGGTGGTGCATAGCGCCCTCCTGATTGAAATAGGGCCCCCTGAATAAAAATCAGGAGGCCCTTGCGATTGAACTTAGGTATTGGGCCAGCCAGTGGGCGCGGGAGCAGTCGGCCAAGCGCCGGGGCCCTGCTGTGCGGGTACGCCCCAAGCGGGCGCGGCCGGAGCGGGGGCCTGAGTCGCAGGAGCAGCGCCCCAAGCGGGCGCGGCCGGAGCGGGGGCCACAGAAGGCGCGGCGCCAACAGCAGAAAATGCCTCCTCAGCGGTCACACGGTTGGCCAGAGGCTCACCGTCCCGGGCCTTCTGAACGCCATTCAGACCGCAACCGATACCCTTCTTGCCGGCCTGATTGTAGGCATAGAAGGTCACGTTGACGTTGGCATAGCAGCCGGAGTAGACCTCGGTGGGGTTGATGATCTTCTGCACCTGCTGATCGACGACAAATGGGGGCTGATCGGCCTTGCAGGACGCGGTGAACACCCAGCAGCCCTTGCACTCAGCACCGAAGGGCTGGCCATCGGACGGCCGGGGGCCGTCACCGTCATGTACACAGATAGCCGGCATAGGGGGGCGCACGCCGCCCCACTTGGCGGAGACGCCGGCCTCAATAGCGGCGTTGATGGCCGCATCGATGGCGGCCTTGGCTGCGGGGTTGCTCTTGGGGACCAGCACGGTCACGGAGAACTTCTTCTCGCCGGTGGGATTGTTGAAGGGAGGCTGGGGCTGGAAGACATTGCAGTAGGACAGCCGGACCTCGCCGATGGTAATGGTGGTGGGATTCATACTTGGTTTCCTCCTTGTTGATTTTGGATAAGGGTTAATCTCTCTGAGAACTTTTCAAAACGCGATTTTGCGCGTTTCAAATCGGATTTGAGCCTCTTGTTTTTCCGGAGAATCTCCAGGTCCTTTTTCTTTCTGGAGTACCTGCTCACCGTCTTATAGCCGTTCACAAAGGCTTCTGAAGCGGAGTTCCAGCTCTCCTCGGCCTGGCCCGTGTACTGCTGCAGGGCGGCCTTCAGGCGATCCAGATCTTCCGGATACTCCCGAAGAATGCGGAGGCAGAGCCGGAAGTTCTTGATGGGGAAGCTGTCGAGCCGATCCACGTAGAGCCTCAGCTCGTAATCGCCGGATCAGAACTCGAAAACGCTATCCTGCATTGCTGACACTCCCAAATGCGGCCGCTGCAGCGTTGTAGGGCGGCCGCTTGTCGCTCTCGGGGGCCAGCGTGGGCTTGCCTGGCTGCTTGACGATCAGGCCGTCGGCGGCTTCGGCAAATACCTTCTTGCCCAGGGCTTTCTCCAGCGCGGGGGCGGTCACCGGCTTGCGCTCCCATAGCAGGGCCTCAGCAACGCCGCGCTCCTGCAGGGTCTTGAAAGCGGTGTCCAGATCCACCCAGTCCCGGGAGCCCCGCCCCTCAACGGCCTTGAAGCCAGGGATCTCCCTGCCGTCCAGGCAGGCCAGCAAGGCATAGTCCTGCAGGTCTTTGTACCAAGCAACCAGCCCGGCGGCGGCCGAGAGGGCTGCGCCCACCTCCACATCGGTCAGCAGCGGGCCGGAATAATCTGCCGGGACCTTTGCAGAGCCCGCGGCAGGGGCCTGCTGATATTGTTGGCCAACCTCCAACATCTGCTTTGCCCTGGCCGCACACTGGCTCTTGCCGCGGCAGAAGCGGCACCAGTCACCGGGGCAGGCAGGATCCTCGCCCGCGAGGGCTCGCTGTGCACTGGGAACGACAACTTCGCGCCCCCAATGCACCAGCTCGTCCACCGTGGTATCCCACTCCTTCACACCGCCGGCATGGGGCTGGATGATGACGAGGTGAGCTTGCTGGATGGTGTCACCGTAGATGGCCCGAAATGTCTGGAGGGCGCCCAGGGCATACAGCATCATCTGGCTGTTATTTTCAGCCTCCACGGGGACGCCAGCGCCATTTTTGTAGTCACAGATCACGATGCGGTCTCCGCCGATCATGATGCAGTCGGCAGTCCCAAAGCCGCCGGGGGCATATTCGGAATAATCCACCCGGGTCTCCAGCGCAACGAAGGGGGCGGAGGGGAAAGTAAGTGCCTGGGCTTTCAGGGTCTCCAGGTACAGGTCGGTGGCCTCGTCCATTCCGGGGTCATAAGCTGGATCCTTGCGGAACTCCTTCAGTCGCGCATTGTAGCCGCGCTTTCCGACGGGCTCACAAAAGTAGCATCTGGCCTTGTACTCTGCGATAGCGTGGGCTAGGCGGCCAGCCTCTGCGTAGAGGCTGGTCGTCTCCGGATACATCGCCTGCACCTTGATGTACTGCGGACAGTTGAGCCAGGGACCGGAGGCCGAAGCACTCAGCGTGGCATGAGCTTCAGGTGTCGGCATCAGATCTGCGCCCCCAGTCCCCGCAGAGCGGTCACGAAGGGCCCCATCTGCTCCGGCCGAAGCTGGGTCACGGCCTGAAGGCCAAACTGCTGCAGGAGACCAGTTAGAGCGCTGATCTTATCGGGGCCCTGCTGCGCGAGTGCAGCGCCGGCGCGGGCGACATCATCGATACTGTACGTGGGGGTGCTGGTGGGGATTACCGGGGCCGGCGCTGCGGGGGCGGATGCCGGGGAAGGAACAGCAGAGGTAGGTGCGGGGGAAGGGATAGCCGGAGTGGGAGCCGACGCGGGGGCGGGCGCCACAGGCACTTGAACGTGGAATACCGGTTTCACGGTTTCGGTAGGGGCAGTGGCGGCCTTGCCGGCGATAGCCTGCGCCAGCAGTGCCAGGTCGGGGATGCGAATTTCACCCTGGACGTTGATGTTGATCTGTGTATTCATATTAAGAACCTCCTTATTAAAGTTATGATTGTTGCTCCCAGCCCTCTGCCGGCCGCCCCGCGGCTAACCTGCTCGGGGCGGCCCGGCAAAAAGAGAGTTGCGGGCGCCGGGAACGCCCGACAGAAGGCTGGATAGGGTATGTGGTTATTCGGGAAGTCGAAACTGCCCGGCAGTGTATGCGTCATAGAGGGTCTGACCATTTTGGCCGACGAAGTAAGGAAGGAATACCTGACCAACATCTACCATCTCTGTCTCGAGAATGGCGAGCTGCGCGGTCAGCCAGTCCTTGACGATCCGCCAGGCCACACGCTCTGCCTGTTCTGGAGAGGCGTCAATTTTGGAACGGTCCCGCCGCGTCGGGTCAGCTTTCTGGCGCTGCAGAACCATGCGTACACGCTCAGCGTTACCAGGGAGCCGAACTGCTCGCTCTCCATTCGGTGTGATGATGGAGAAGCAGATTGCCAAAACCCGGCCGTTGTCATCGTAGTCGAACATGACCTTCCGGGCGCCATGGTCGGCCAGCGCCTTATGGATGTCGCTCACGGTCTGGGAGACCGAAACGGTCGTGGTATAGTTTTTCAAAGCGGCCATCTCACGCCACCTCCGCAGTTGCCACCCAATAAACGGTAGCAGTTCGGCGACCAAGCCGCAGGGCCTCCTCGTGGCTGGCCACGCACAGGTCGATGTGGTTACCCTTGACGCCGCTGCCAGTATCATCGGCGCGGTAGTATTGCAGCTCGCCATCGCCGTAGTCCACCAGCACATCGGCGCCCAGCGGGACCACCGACGGATCTACCGCCACCGTGCTGTACGGCGTGGCATGGGTGCCGCTGGCGGTGATACCGTCTGTTTTGCCGCAGCACTCGACGCAGCAGTCATAGTGGGTCACGGTGACATTCTCCAGTACGTGGGCCTGATCCAGTCTCAGAGGCTCCTGAGCCGGGGTGTCATCCCCAGACAGCCGCCCATTATCGGTAATCGCCGATGATGGGGGAGTGGTAGGCTTCTCGGCGGCCTTGGCCGAGATCACCAACGCCACGCCGGCGATCAGGGCGGCGAGGATCAGGGTAAGGATGGCGTTCAGCTTCCAAGCACGGGCAGATTCCTGAGCGGCTCTGGCCCTCCGGTGCGCCTGCCGGGCACGTTCCGCTGCGGCTGCCAGTTCCACGGCATCACAGTGCTGCTGGGACAGCCAGGCGACCTGCAGGGCGTCCACATCAGACCTCAGCTGGGCAACCTGCCGATGCAGTTTTTCACTTCTCTGGCTCATGCTACAGCGCCTCTTTTCTTTGTTGTGACCGAACCCGTGGCCGGGCCCGGGTCGGGGAAGTAGATGTGCATCTCCTCTGGGCTGATTCGGCAGAGTTCCATGGTTCGGTACATTTCCTCGATATTCCAGGCGACATCGCCTTGCATCCTTTGACTGACCGGGCCGGGGGAGAGGTGTAGCGCATAGGCCAGATCATTTTGTGTCAGCCCCAACTCCCGGAGACGGGCGGACAGTTTTCCGTAGCGTGGTATTTTCATCGGTGCGTACTCCTTTCGTTTTGATTGTGGTAGGTATGGGTTTGACTCACTTTCAGTCAGATCCCTGTGCATCATTGGCGAGGCACTCATCCCAGATCTCGTGGAATAGATAGCGGACATCGCAAGATGAAAAACAGGCTCGCTGTATTGCGATTGCCTCGTCGAGCATTATCGGGGTTTTTCTCGACAGCTTGTTCCGCGCCGTATCACGCGTGACCCCAATTGTCCGGGCGATATCTGCAATGGTGCAGCCGGACCGTCCCATCTCAGCCCGAAGATTTTCGAATGCAACGCTTTGGCTTACAGGTACCATAATACTCCTCCTTTCACGCATTGCGTTATTCTGAAGCAAAAATAAAAACGCAATGCGTTATTGTTTGACTCAGAATATCACGCAATGCGTTGTTTGTCAAGCGCGTTACGTGATATTTTTCTTGCAATGCGTTGTTTTGTTTGGTACAATAGCGGTAACAAACTGATGGGGGGAATTAATAAATGTATTTTTATGAAATTCTCAAAGAAGTCATGGACGAAAAAGGAATGACCGTCGCAGATGTTGCCAAAGCATGTAACCTTACAGACTCAACTGTGCGGAGCATTTTTGATCGCAAGGCAAAGAGGGTCTCACTGGATGTCGCATTTAGCCTTTGCCGTGGATTAGGAGTTTCACTTGAACGGTTAAATACCGGTGATAACGGAGGAAAAGTCAAGCGGCTTGGGACACTCTTTGCGGATATCACGGTTGCCTTGGGCCTTAATGTCCCTGATTTGATGGAAGACCTTGGAGTATCTCGCCGTGCGATTCTCCGCATCATAGACAATAAGAATAGCGATCTCGATGAATTTCAAAAGTTAGAGGAAGTCTATGGAATCCCTCGTTCCGTTTGGGCAGGAAAACTTTCATTTCGCGTTTGGATCCATTCACTCACGCATGGCAACAAAGACTTAACAATCGACAGCCTCTACCAACAGTTAAACGAAAACGGGAAAGCGCGAGCACGTGAACTTTTAGATGACATGGTTAAATCTGGAAAATATAGCGCATAAAAAAACCGCCCCCGGTGTTACCAGCACCGAGGACGGTATCGCGCAAATTTCCCATACCTACCACAGTAATGAAAAATGAAAGGCACACTAAGGCACCACTGCGCCCTTTTATCTTACCACGAAAGGGCGCTGGTGGCAAGATGAAAGGAGTTATTATGGCAGAAAGAAAAAGTGAAGCGATCTGGATTGAGAGCCGGAGCCGCTGGCAGATCAACGTACAGGACAACGGCGTCCGTAAGACCTTCACCAGCGCCCTCGCTGGCCGGCGCGGCAAAGCTGACGCCGAACGGAAGGCAGAGAAGTGGTTGAAGGATCATACAACCTCTGAAAAAACCCGGGTGGATGTGTTCCTGAATCAGTATACCGACTACCTGAAGGAAACCAAGAGCAAGAGCCACGCTTCACAGTACAGTGGTTTTATCCGCCTCTACATCCAGCCCGTCATCGGCGTGTTCCGCATGAACAAGCTTACTGAAGGCGACCTGCAGGCCGTGATTGACCTGGCATATTCCAAGAACAATCTCGCCGATAAGACGCTACGGGATGTCCGGGGCTGTCTCTTGAATTGGCTGAAATGGTGCCGGAAGCGGGGCAAGACCAGTCTGCACCCGGAAGATCTCACTATCCCCGCCGGCGCCAAAAAGTCCGAGAAAAGAATTGTGTCGCCGGACGGCCTGAAAACGCTCTTCTCCTGCAGCACAACGCTGTGGCGCGGGAAACCTACAGAGGACTTCTATATCCACGCTTATCGCTTTGCGGTCCTGACCGGGCTCCGGCCGGGGGAGCTGCGTGCGCTGGAGGACAAAAACGATATTCAAGGCACGAGGGTCACTGTCCGGGGCGCTATCAATGTTCACGATGAGGCCACGCAGGGGAAAAATAATAACGCCCGGCGGACCTTCCAATTGTCCAGCAGGGCAAAGAGGGAAGTGGAGGCCCAGCGGACTATGCTGCGGCAGTATGGTATAGTTTCCCCATATCTTTTCCCAGCTCCGGACGGCGGCTGCCTGGTCCATAAGAATTTTTACAGAGCATGGGGGAGGTACTGCGAGTTCAATAAAATCCCGCACACCTCGCTTTATGAGCTCCGGCACACCTATGTCAGTGTCAACAAGGAGATGCCGGAGGGCCTGAAGAAGATGACCATCGGACACAGCCAGGATATGGATACCGAGGGCACCTATGGGCATCAGATGGCGGGCGACTTGGCAAAGGCTGCCGCTTATACAGAGCAGGCATTTGACGATGTGATTTCGCTGAAATAAATATCAAGTGTGTACTTTTGTGTGTACTCGGAAAAAATAAAAACCCTGTAGCCGATGCGACTACAGGGTTTCTTGTGGTGGAGACTACTGGACTCGAACCAGTGGCCTCATGCGTGTGAAGATTCGATAGGGATGCCTTCTGCCGAATTTTGGGAGAATAAAGCGGGTTTGCCGCATGATTTCCTCACCCGCAGATACGCTTTTCTCCGTTGTTTCCGCCCCGATTTTTCTGTTCGTGGGTCATAGTGTGGGTCAAAACGCAAGCCTCGTTTTCTGTCCGCGTCGGATAAGGCACTTTCATATCTTAATAACATTGCTCATAGAGGGAGCATATCACATGGGCCTGCCTGAAAGGGAATTTCTGTTTAGTTGATGCCGTTGGCAGCCATGAAGTCAGCCTCGTAAGCGGTGACATACTCAGTGGCGGCAGCGGTATCCTTGTACTCGTCGATCAGCTGGTTCTTCTCCAGATAGTCGGTGTGCCAGGTGCTGGAAGCAGAGACCTTACCCAGAGCGTCAGACCAGAAAGCCACAGCCGCGTCGCTCATGGAAGCGGGAGCGGCAACACCACGCCACACGGGAACTTCCACGTTGTTGTAATCACCGATCTCGGACAGGGTGGGAGCATCGGCCAGATTGCCGGTGTAACGCTCGGTGGACAGAGCCAGAACAGCGTGCAGGTCGCCGGACTCCACATACTGAGAAGCAGCGGCGGGCTTGGAGATCACGAAGTCCACGTTGCCGCCCAGAGCAGCGGTGATGGCGTCGGAGGTAGAGTCATAGGTGATGTAGCCCATCTGCTGCTCGGTCAGACCGACCTCAGCCAGCAGCTTCTGATAGGTGGTGATGTCATCGCCCTTGGAACCGCCGATCACCACGAAGGTGCCGTTCTTGGCAGCCTCGATAGCGGCAGCAAAGTCGTTCTGATCGCCGCCGGCCTTGGCATAGTCAGTCTTGGCGTCAGAAGCGGGGCAGGAGAACATCAGCTGCTTGTCAACAGCCATGATAGCCAGGATGCGGAAGTTGGAAGAACGGTTCTTGGTGTTCTGGACCATGGGCATCAGGTCGCCAGAGTTGAAGGTCAGCAGGGTGTAGTCAGCGTCGCCAGCCTTCATGGTGGCAACCTTGTTGCGGCCGACTTCGCCGGAGCCGTCGGTCTCGTTGGAGATCACGATGGTCTGGCCGTTGACCAGATCCTCGTTCTTCATGATGTCAGCGATCTGGCGGGAGAAGATGTCGGAGCCGCCGCCTGCGGAAGAGGTGCAGATCCAGGTGACGTTCTTGGAGGGGACAAAGCCGGTGGCCTCGGCATCGCCGGAGTTGCTGCCGGTGGAGGGCTGCTCGGTCTTGCTGCCGCAGGCAGCCAGAGACAGGGTCATGAGCAGAGCGAGAGACAGGGCCATGAGTTTTTTCATAATGTGTTTCTCCTTCTTTTCAAATATATTTCCATTTTTTGGAAAACTGAGGAATGGGGGATCATGCCTGGGCTTTACCGGCCTTCATTTTCCGGAGGATGCTCTTGACTACGGGAGTCAGGATCAGCACCAGGAAGACAGCCAGCAGCACCAGCTTCAGGGTGGAATCCACGAAAATGTTCAGGCTGCCCTGAGAAGCGATGAATGCCTTACGCATATTTTTCTCCAGCATGGGCGCCAGCACGAAGGCCAGCAGCATAGGAGCGGTGGGGAAGCCGTTTTTATCCAGCAGATAGCCCACGATGCCGGAGATGAACATAATGATCACACCGTACATGGAGTTGCTGGTGGAATAAGCGCCCACAATGCACACGCAGGTGATGATGGGAATCATATACTTGACAGGCACGCTGAGGATCTTGATGAGGAAGGGGATCACCAGAATGGACACCAGCAGTGTGAACACATTGGCTACATACATGGAGGAGATCAGGCCCCAGCAGAACTCAGGATTGGAATCAAACAGCAAAGGGCCGGGATTCAGACCCCACATCATCAGGCCGCCCAGCAGCACGGCGCCGGTGCCGGAGCCGGGAATGCCCAGAGCCAGCAGGGGAGCAAAGGCGCCTGCGGCAGCGGCATTGTTGGCGGCCTCGGAAGCAGCGATGCCTTCGATGGCACCGGTGCCCATGGGCTCCTCGCTCTTGAACTTCTTCTGCATGGCGTAACCCACCATGGAACCGGTGGTCGCGCCGGAACCGGGCAGAACGCCCACGAAGGTGCCCATTACGCCGGAACGGAGGATAGGAGGCAGGATGCGCTTAATATCATGACCGGTCGGCATGGAGGAACGGATGGAAAGCTTGGCCTTGCTGTCCTCGTTGTGACGTTTGGCATCGTCAGCTTCCCGCTCATTGATGAGCTTGATGACCTGAGCGAAGCCCACACAGCCGATGATGAAGGGGGTGAAGGGGACGCCGCCCAGCAGATACATGCTGCCGAACTCAAAGCGGGGCGCACCGGACAGGGTGTCCATACCGATGGAGGCCACCAGAATACCCAGCATGGTGATGACAATGCCCTTGATGGGATTCTCACCGATGAGCCAGCTGATAGAGGTCATGGCGATCAGCAGGATCAGCGTCATTTCCGCGTAGCCGAACTTCAGGCCCAGAGAGGCCAGGCCGGAGGCAGTGATGGTCAGGATCAGGATACCGATGGTGCCGCCGATGAAGCTTGCCAGGTTAGCAGCCATCAGAGCCTGACCGGGACGGCCCTTTTTCGCCATGGGATAGCCGTCCAGAGCGGTGGTGATGGCCGGGGAGTCACCGGGGATGTTCAGCAGAATGGCGCTGAAAGAACCACCGTACATATTGGAATAGTACAGAGCGCCCAGCATGATGATCGCGGTGGTGGGATTGAACTTATAGGTCAGGGGCAGCAGCAGTGCGCAGCCCGCCAGAGAGCCGATACCGGGCATAGCGCCCACGACCAGACCCAGGACAGCGCCCAGCAGACAGGCACCGATGTTCTCAGGCGCCAGAGCCACCTGGAAGCCGGAGAGCAGAGAAACGAAATTTTGCAGCATAGCTTTTCTACCTCCTTACAGACCCAGCAGGGAACCCAGCAGACCAACAGGGAAGCGGATCTGCAGCCAAGTGGTGAATACGCCCAGAATGATGGCGGCCATGATGATCTCGATGGTGATGATCACTTTCCAGGGAGCGTGCTCCACCAGCTTGAGCCAGAGCAGGATATAAATGAGGCAGCTGGGCACCAGACCGATGAGAGAAGTGCACAGAATGATGGCAGCGGCACCCAGCATCACCATCAGCTCATTGCGGTTGTAGCTGACGTCTGCGCTGTCCTTGTCCTTGGCGATCTGAATGAAGCAGGCAATGCTGGCGGCCAGCAGCACCACGGCGATGATGATGGGGAAAAAGCCGGGGGTAGGCTGTGCCTTCCAGAAGCCGTAATCCTTCAGGCCTACGACGATGAATACCAGAGATACGATAGCGGTGGCCAGGGGAATGATAGCCCGCAGGTTCAAGCCTTTCTTTTTATTCTCCAAAATAAATCCCTCTTTCTTTGTTTTGCAGATCAAAAATCAGCCGTTGGCCTTTGTGCGCTTAGCAAGAGCCATCTGAGCGGTGGTGCGGACGGCCCGCTCGAAGGAGTCGGTGGTAACGCTGGCCTTGCCTACCTTGTCGAAGGCAGTGCCGTGGGCGCAGGTGGCGATGGGATAGGGCTGGCCGCCAGCCACGGTGATGCAGCGCTGGAAGCCCACCAGCTTCAGAGCGATCTGACCCTGATCGTGATACATGGTGACCACCACATCAAAGTCGCCCTTCAGAGCGCTGATGAACAGGGTATCGGCGGAGTAAGGACCAGTGACGTTCCAACCGGTTTCCTTGACCACCTTCTCGATGGTGGGCTGGATCACATCCACTTCTTCGCGGCCGCACAGACCGAACTCACCGCAGTGAGGGTTCAGAGCAGCCACGGCGATGCGGGGCTTGTGGCCCAGGCTCTCACCGGTGATCTCGCCCAGCTCGATGGCCTCACGCAGGCTGCTCTCGGTGATCATGCCGCTGACCTCGCTGATGGGCACATGGCTCGTGGTGCGGACGGTCATCAGATCGTCCATCATGTTGACCTCGCAGAAGGGGGTCTTGAGGTCAAAGGCATGGGCAAAATAAGTGTGCTCACTCTCATAGTGCATACCGGCCATCTTCATAGCGCCCTTGTGGAGGGGGCCAAAGACGATGCCCTCGATCTTACCGGCCTTGCAGAGTTCAATGGCAGTATCCAGCTGCTTGAGATCGCCGGCGCCACAGTAGGCGTTGGCTTCGCCGTAAACCACCTGATCGGGATCCTGATCTTTCAGATCCAGAACGGGGTAGCCCTTGGACCAGTCGCACTGGCTCAGGTCGTCGATGACGTAATGGGGCACGTCACCACCCACGACCTTCAGGCCGTGCTCAAACATCCGCAAGTCACCGATGATCACGGGCCGGCAGTAATCAGCGTAATAGTCCTTCACAGCCAGCATGGCCACCAGCTCCGGGCCAACGCGGTAGGCGCGGATCACCGGCAGGTAGACTTTACGTTTGGAATCGGTATCGAGGCCGCGCTCGCGGGCGATTTGCTGGGCGCTGGTCTGCAGATCCTGATGCTGCAGCTTGGGCATATAGCGGGCGCCGACGATCAGGCTCACCAGACCAACCAGATAGGTCAGGGCATAGCCGAGGCTCAGATGGTCAAGCGACTGCGCCAGCTGATCGCTGGGCAGGCCGAAATGGCGCAGGGTGTCGCCCGCGCCCACCAGCACCGGGGTGGAGGTCATGGCGCCTGCCAGCATACCGGCGGTGAGCCCGATATCCCAGCCGAACACTTTACCCAGCATCATGGCGATCAGCATCGCGCTGCCGACCATCACCAGCGCCACCGCCAGCTTAGCCCCG